>ERZ651768.1244-NODE-1244-length-18801-cov-3.048387_pt1 | contig 18801 bp, 20 predicted proteins | sample MGYA00514754_ERZ651768 | MGnify/ENA metagenome assembly ERZ651768
GACTGGTTTCAACCGCATTACCTCTCTACGCCAGATTTGATTGGTTGCGCGTACTTTGAGCGTGCCAGCGGCGGTCAGGTTCACCGTCGTCACGCGGTCGATCGCGTCACCAACAGCGGTGCGCCACGCGAAGGCGGACTTGGCCGGTGAGTCTGGCTGATGGCTCAAGAGACCGGCGAGTACGGTCGGTAGGCAGCTCTGGAGCGAAACCATCGGATGCATTGTACGTTCCGATGCGGGATCGTATCATCTAGGGATGCGTATCTTACTGGCGTCCTCGTCGCCCCGACGGGCGGAGCTCTTGAAAGCGGCTGGTTACGCCTTTGACGTTGCGCCGGCCGATGTCGACGAGACCCCGCTGCCGGGAGAACTACCGGAGGTGTATGTGGCTAGATTGGCCGAGGCTAAGGCAAACGTTACTGTGAACACCTCTTCCGATTGTGTGGTCTTAGGTGCGGATACGGCGGTCCTGGTCGATGGCACCATCTTTGGTAAGCCGCTTGACGACGCCAATGCGGCGGCCATGCTACGACAGCTATCCGGACGGAGCCACGAGGTATTGACGGGTGTGTCGATGCGATATGGAAGCCAGCGAGTAGGGACGGTCGACCGAACCGTAGTACATGTTGCCTTCCTTCGGCCCGAAGACATTTCGTGGTATGTCGCGTCAGGGGAACCGCGTGGCAAGGCCGGCGGTTACGCTATTCAGGGCTTGGCGGCGCGGTTTATCGATCGGATTGAGGGGTCGTACTCGAACGTCATGGGATTACCCCTTTCGGTAGTGCGACGCCTGCTCTCCGACCTCGGGTTCAATGAGCCGGAGATTCAGGATAGCTAGTAAAAGTGGGCCGTTTGTTAGGTTTGGCGGTTATCGCCATTCCACTCGGAAAGGCTGGGGTCAATTGACGGGTGGTGCGCTTGAGGCTATTCTTGCCTGAGGGAAGTCGTCACTATAAGTGATTTGCGATGAGTCATAGAGCCATCCGCATCGGGATTACCTCGGTCGTGCTCACTTTGGCCTTCAGCGGCCTACTGTGGTCCACGCTCAGCGAGGGGACCGAGTATTTCAAGCATGTGGATGAGGTCACCGAAGACCCGGCAACTTGGCAAGGCAAGAAGCTCAAGGTGCATGGATTCATTGTGGACGAATCTATTATGCGTCGACCGGATACCCTCGATTACCGTTTTGAAATTGAGCACAATGACGAGGTAATCAAGGCCGAGTACACCGGTATCGTTCCTGATACGTTCAAGAGTGGCGCCGAGGTCGTGGTTAAGGGGCAATTGGGAGTTGACGGAATTATGGTGGCTCCCAATGGTGTTATGGCTAAGTGTCCATCGAAGTACGAGCCCAAAGCCGCGGCAGTTCCGCCTACAGCTAGCGTTTCGGGCGGGCAATAGATAGGTCCGACGCTGCGCTGTTTATTGATACCTCCTTCGCGGGCTTAATGCGGTTCCGTCTTTCTTACGTTCACTGATCGATCGCAGACTCAATGGCTTCCTTGGGCTCATTCCTCCTGCTAGCCGCATTTGTGGTCTGCGCGTACGCTGCGACCTCATCCTTCATAGGCGGGCGGCAACGCTCGGCGCGCCTCATTGAAAGTGGCATTGGGGCATTCTACTTATTGACTGCGTTAATGACGATGGCGTCCGCGGTAATGGTGCACGCCTTTGTCACCGAGAACTATTCGATTAGGTATGTCGACCGGTATTCGGATTCGGCTCAACCACTGTTTTATAAGCTGACCTCCTACTGGGGTGGCCTCGACGGATCGATCATGTTTTGGGTCTTTTTACTGGCCGTATTTGGTTCGATTGCCGTTGCGACAAACCGCGAGCGACAGCGTGAGTTAATTCCCTATGTAGTGACCGTCATATCCTGCGTGCAACTGTTCTTTCTTTTAGTGATGGTTCTTAGCAAGGATCCGTTTACGACCTATTTGACGCAGGTGCCGGCTGATGGCCGCGGCCTTAATCCTCTTTTACAGAATCCTTACATGGTGATTCATCCGCCATCGCTATACATCGGATTCGTTGGGATGACGATTCCATTTGCCTTCGGCATGTCCGCCTTAATCACAGGCCATCTGGATGATTCTTGGCTGCGTGCAGTCCGGCGATGGACTATGTTCGCTTGGATCTTTTTATCACTCGGCTTGACGCTCGGGATGATCTGGGCCTACGAGGAACTCGGCTGGGGGGGCTATTGGGGCTGGGACCCAGTGGAGAACGCTGGTTTACTTCCGTGGTTTACGGCGACGGCCTTTCTTCACTCGGTGATGGTGCAAGAACGACGCAGCATGTTGCGAGTCTGGAACGTGACCCTGGTTATCCTCACGTTCTTTTTGACGATTTTCGGCACCTTCATGACAAGGTCTGGTGTTGTGCAGTCGGTGCATGCGTTTGGTGAAGACCCCGAGCTCGCCATGATGTTTGGGATCTTCATGGCGATCATCCTAATAGTGAGTTTTGGTCTAGTTATTTATCGGTTGCCGCTCTTGCGTGCCCGCCACGAACTTGATTCATGGGCCTCTCGTGAAGCAGCATTCTTGCTGAACAATTGGATCTTGCTGTTCTGCGCTGTGTTTATCCTTTTTGCCACGATGTTCCCGACGTTGAGTGAGGCAATTACGGGTGAACGACTGACCGTTGGACCGCCATTCTTTAACAAGTGGATGCTCCCGATCGGATTGATACTCCTTCTTTTGACGGGCGTCGGACCCCTTTTAGCCTGGCGAAAGTCGACATTGTCAAATCTTGGCAACCAATTTCTTTGGCCGATAACGGTCGCGTGTATAACCGGAGGGATTCTCTACGCCCTAGGGTTTCGAGTGTGGTCATCCGGGGTGTGCTTTATGCTGTGTGGTTTTGTATTAGGCACGATCGGCCAAGAATTCATTCGCGGTACACGTGTTCGTCAAGAGGCCACTGGTACGGATGTTTTAACCTCTATCACTGGTCTTGTTGCGCGTTCACATCGTCGATATGGTGGATACATTATTCATGTCGGTATTGTTCTGATGTTCCTAGGCTTTGCTGGTGAGGGCTACAAGCTCGAGGAGCAGGTTCTCCTCTCACCGGGCCAACAGGTTGAGGTGGGCCGATTCGTTGTGCGGCACGAGGAAGTTAGTGTCCGAGATGATGGTCAGAAGCAAATGATTACTGGACACCTACGGGTCTTCAAAGAGGGCGAAGAAATAGGAATGATGTATCCGGCGCGCTGGTTTTTCAGGAAGCACGAGCAAGAACCGACGACGGAAGTGGCTATCCACCGTACTATATCGGAGGATCTCTATATTGTTATGGCTGCGTTCGACATGCAGGACGAGTCCGCTAGCTTCCAAGTTACCGTCAATCCCTTAGTGAATTGGATTTGGTTCGGGTTCAGCATTATGGCGCTAGGCACAATCATCGCTCTACTGCCCGAACAAGCTTTTTCGTTCGCCGCTTCGAAACTTCCTGATGGGGCCGCGACGACATCGCTGTTACTCCTCGTGTTGGCCGCATCGGCACCTTTGCATGCACAGCATGTTGAATCTGCACAGACAGTGCCGACGGTACCTCGTAGTGCGACCGAACGGGAGCTATACCATGAGATTGTTTGCATGTGCGGAACGTGTGGGCGGAAGCTTATCGGGGAGTGCACCTGCGGTACCGCAGCGATGATGAGGGACGAAGTCTCGCTGCTAGTCGACCAGGGTAAGACGAAGGAAGATGTTTTCCAACACTTCATTACCATGTACGGTAGTCAAGAGCCTCTTGCGATGCCACTGGATAAAGGGTTTAATCGCTTGGCTTGGCTGTTTCCATATCTACTCGGTCTTTCCGGTGTAGTTGGCGTTGGCACGGTTGCGCTTCGGTGGTCAATGCGCGAAGCCGTTGATACACCGCTGCCTGCGGGCATCTCGAACAACGGCGATGCGCAATTATTGGCGCGTCTGGACGATGAGCTCCGAGACCTCGACTAATCGCTCCAGCTTCCGACCTTGGCACTTTTTCGTTCTCGGAGCGCTTTTTGCGGCGACCGGAGCCGTATTGCGATCGTCCAATTCCACTCCAGCAGCAACGATTCTAGTGAGCCTAGCGATTGGTGCAGCGGCCCTTTGCGGCTTAGCGCTCTTACGAACCCTCTGGCCACTAGTGGCCGTGGGTTTTGACGTCGAGTCGACGGTTGTTAGTGACCGAGCACGGAGTGCGGTTGAGCGCGAGAAGCAGCTTGTGCTTCGGTCGATCAAGGAACTCGAGTTCGACCGCGCAATGGGTAAGGTAGCTGAAGAAGATTTTCAGGAGATGACAACCAGGCTTCGGGCTCGGGCGATTAGTTTTATGCGTCAGCTTGATTCTGATACTCCGGGCTATAGCGATTTGATCGAGCGCGAACTGCAATCGCGATTGGCGTCACAGTCCTTGTCGGCAGGCCCAATGGTTCAGGCCTCGGAAACCAGTGGTGTTGAGTGCACTTGCGAAGTGTGCGCCACTGTCAATGATCCTGATGCAAGATTCTGCAAATATTGCGGAGCATCTTTGTGATTGGTCATGGTGTGCAGTGGGCCACGGCGATTACTGTGGCGGTGATTCTTGGGTTTCCGGCTGCAGCGGACTCACAGATTCCGATGCCAGACCCCTCGGAAATGTCTGGTTTGCCACTGCCTTCAAGCGATTTGCCCGACGCCTCAGTCAGTGTTCGTCTGATCCGTAGCCAGCTGTCAAACAATATAACTGATCATCCTGTTGACCTTCATAACGATGAAGCTGTGCTTACTGTTTCCACCGATGAGTTCGGCCGCGCTTTATTTGAGGGGCTCGAGGCCGGCAGTACTGTTTCAGTCTCTACGCAAGTCGGTGATGAGGAGCTCGTTTCCCGTAGGTTTGCGGTTCCAACCTTGGGAGGTGTTCGGGTGATGCTCGTTGCTGAGGCCTCGCCGCCATCCTTGCCGACCGCCGTGCCACCTGGTTCAGGAATGATTAGTTTTGGAGGTGATACCCGGTGGGTCGTTGAGATGTCAGACGAGGCCGTAGAGGTTTACTACTTATTAGAAGCGGTCAATGACGGCGGCATCCCGGTATTGTCGACTGTTCCGGTCGCCTTCGATTTACCATATGGCGCGCAGGGAGGGGTCCTGCTTGAAGGTAGCACCTCGCAGGCTCGAATCGACGGTCGACGGGTGTCGGTCACTGGACCGTTCCAGCCTGGTCGAACGCCTATCAACCTGGCTTATGTGCTTCCGTATAGCGGTGGCGACCTGACGATAGAGCAGACCCTGCCTGTGGCTGTCGACCAAGTGGCGATAGTTGCTGAGAAGCATGGGGATATGCGAATGACGTCGCCACAGATTACTCAAAGTCGGGAGATGAATGCTGCGGTCGGCAGGTTCATGGTCGGTGGTGGACCAAGGCTAGCCGCTAATGAAACCTTGTCGATTTCCTTGGTCGGCCTTCCGCACCATAGCGTGATTCCGCTGAGAGTCGCCCTAGTCTTAGTGGGGTTGTTCGTTGTGTGGTGTTTGTGGAAATCAAGGGCTCGGATATCTGTGAAGGGTGATGGGCTACGCCGTCAGCAATTAGAAGATCGGCGTGACCGCTTATATATCGATCTGGTGCGTGTTGAGACTACCCATCGAACTGGGACGTTAGCTGATGGACCATACGCACTCCGACGCAAGGTGATCTTCGGGCAGTTGGAGCGCCTGTATCAGCGGTTAGAGCCTAATTCGCTTGAGATGCCGCGCGGAAAAGCTGGGCTACCCGGCTAACAGGCGACGACTGTGATTAAAGAATATTGATGGCGTCTCCACTTCTTGCTAGGTCAACGACTCAAGGTTTTCCGAACTTCGATCGATTGGTCTTTGTCGACGTCTCAAAGCACTTTGGCCGACACCGAGCGCTAGGACATGTGTCGCTTGAATGTGGCACCGGTGAGGTTCTTGGATTCCTCGGCGGGAATGGTGCCGGGAAATCGACGCTTCTTGCTCTAGCGGCCACGATGCTCGAACCTTCGAGCGGACACATTCGATATAGTGGTCGGTCGGCACGGGAGCGGGGCCCATCTCTTCGTGGAAACATCGGCTTGCTTGGTCATGAGCTTCAGCTCTATCCGGAATTGACCGCCAGGGAAAACCTTGAATTCTTTGCGGAGCTTTACGGTCTTGACCAGGTAAGCGACCGGTCCAGTGAGGCACTTCGACATGCCGGCTTATCGTCCCGAGGCGATGATTTCATAGGCGGGTTCTCACGGGGTATGCGGCAACGAGTCGCGCTCGAGCGCACCCTGCTACATGAACCGCGATTATTGCTTCTGGATGAACCGTTTACAGGACTTGACGAAGGTGCGTCGTCAGCGTTGGTGGAACGACTAGAAGCACTTAAGAGGGACGGTCGAATCATTCTTCTAACGACCCATGATTTTGAGGTCGCCGAGCTAGTTCTGGACCGAGCGATGCTACTTCGGGCAGGCCGACTACTTCCGTTTTGCCAAACTGGTGGATCATTACGTGCGCGGTATCTTGATGCGATGCGGAGTGAACTTAACCCTGGGAGAGCGGAATGAAACGTTTCTTCACGGTCGCTGTCTTGATTATGCGAAAAGATTTAAGAGTCGAGACACGTAGCCTTGAGCTATTTCTAACGACACTGTTTTTTGCGGTATCAAGCGTGCTGGTGTTTGCTTTTGGTTTTGTACGCGATGGACGCCCGGTCGAGAACGCGGCAGCGGGAATTCTCTGGATAGCAATTGCTTTCGCTGGAACGCTCGCCCTAGGCCGAACTTTTGAGCGAGAACGATATCACGACGTCTTGCGGGCCCTTTTGTTGGCGCCAGTTGATCGTCCCGCAATTTATGTGGGTAAGTTGCTCGGCATTCTAGCTTTATTGGCTGCGGTGGAAGCTGTAGTTGTTCCCCTGATTGCACTTCTGTTTCAGGCTCCATTGTTTCGCCATCCGGTCCTTCTCTTCTTGCTTCTTTTGCTTGGCACCATAGGTTTTACTGCCGTCGGCACTCTGTTTGGCGCAATGCTTGTTCGTGCGCGTAGCCGGGACGTGTTGTTACCGGTTTTGTTGTATCCGATTACTATTCCGGTCATTATTGCCGGCGTCCGGGGGACGGCCGTGCTGTTGCAGCCGGAGATGGACTTGGCCATGGCGCGTGCCTGGATCGGAATGCTGGCATTTTTCGATGTGGTGTTTATCACACTTTCGTTATGGACCTTTGAGCCGGTCATGACAGAATGAACAGGCCGACGCGATGATGCAACGAATGTTTTCACCATTAATCGTTTTAGCGATGATCTTTTTCGTGTGTGCACCGGTATTTATTGCTTGGGCACCCTACGAATCCACGATGGGTCTTGTTCAGAAGATCTTTTACTTTCATTTGCCGTCATGGGCGGCGATGTTCGTGGCAACCTTTGTGTGTGGGATTGCCAGTCTGGTGTTTCTGTTTAAAGGACGTGCCATGGCTGACCGGATTGCGGTTGCGTCAGCTGAGTTAGCTGTAGTGTTCGGTCTAATCGGTCTTGTGAGTGGTCCTCTTTGGGCTCGTAAAGCGTGGGGGGTATGGTGGCAGTGGGACGCACGACTCACGATGGCTTTGGTGCTCTGGATGATTTTTATTGCCTATCTATTACTGCGGGAGTATGGGGGGCCAGGGTCTGAAAAATTGGCCGCAGGCGTAGCGTTGTTTGGAATGGCGAACGTGCCGTTTGTTTACTGGTCAGTTAATGTTTGGCGGACTGTTCACCCGACAACAAACGTGGTGCCAACTTTAGTGCCGGGGATGCGCGGACCGTTATGGTGGAGCTTGGTCGGTTTTTTACTGCTCTATGCTTTAGCGATGATGGCACGGGTTCGGCTGGAAGAGCAGCGTTCGGCGTTAGAACGGGTCTATCGTGAATTAGATGATTAACGTTGGGACCCTCTGTTGGTCGAAAGGGGATGTTGTGAAGGTAACTGTTAGGCGAGCCGCCGTGCTGTGCTTGTTACTCATTCTTGGTATCGGAGTGATGGAATCTTCAGCCGAAGAATTCCTAGCGCAATCGATGCAGACCTCGCAACAGGACGAGTTTGTGCCAATAGACGAGCTGGAAGCAGAGGACCAACTTCCAGCAGCGCCGCTGCTCGTAGGGGCTTACAGTTTTGCATGGTTCGCGATGTTTGTGTATTTGTGGTCGATCTGGCGACGGCTGGCGCGGGTTGAGCGAGAACTTGCTCATTTGGCTAGTCGAACAACTGAGCGCTGACGGTTAGCGCTACTTTTCATCATGTGAACTATGGATGGTATGACGGCGGGGCATTTCATCTTCATTCCCTCGGTCTTGCTTCTCGGTCTCGTGATTGGATGGATTCTCGGATCGCGCGTTGCACGCGATGCATACGCGGCCGAGCTAAGGCGGCGCGACCGGCGGACCTCCAGAAAGATTTCAGACAGCTAGCTAGTTAGTGGCCAAGCGCGAGACGCGATGCGAGTTGCTCAGGCAACCCAGCGTCAAGAATCTTTTGTTGTGCCACTGAAATGGGGTAGGCGACTCGTTTGAAGACGAGTTCGTTTCCTGCTTCTGTATCGAGAGTAGCATAGGCGGCTCTTGGATCGCCGTCCCTAGGCTGGCCAACCGAGCCTGGATTTACAAGATATCCAAGGGCTGACGCAACCTTGATGCGGTCTGACCGAGATGTGCTAGAAAGGGCCTGGCCAAAATCTGGAGTTGTCATACGAAGGTTGTCGCCGTTCTGCTCGAACACTGTTGGTAGATGTGTGTGCCCAAATAGGCAAAGCGAGTGATTCGAGGCCTCCAGGGCGAGCATCGCGTCATTTATATTCGTCAGGTAGTAGTCTTCATCAAAGGGTGCACCGTGACAGACTTCGATCTGTTCGTTTACAGTGACAGGTCCGACTGGAAGATTGGCTAGTCGCGTGCGATTGAGTGTCGTTAGGACATTCTGAGTCCACCGGATGGCATCGGCCGCTAGGCCATTGAATGGTTCAATGTTCCCAAGCCCGCAAGCCACCCTATCGTGATTTCCCCGGATCATCACGTCTGGCTCCAACGCAAAAATCCGCTCGATGACCTCATTCGGGTTGGCGCCATAGCCCACCAGGTCGCCCAGCACGAGCACGCTATCGAATGAATTCGCTGGCGCTGATTTAAGAACGGCGTTTAACGCTTCGAGATTCCCGTGGATATCGCTTAACACCAAGAAACGCATTAGGGTCCTAGCCAATCTACCGCTCGGTCGACCAACTCCCCGATGGGTGCTCCAGCCCCATCGAGTCGGAGATGTGCCCGAGCGTAGGCAGACTGGCGTAGAGCGTACAGCTGCTCCAATTCGGCACGATTACTGGCCAGGGGTCGTCGTTTGTCCGGAGAAAGGCGTGAAATAATCTGTGCTAATGGGACATCGATCCAAATTGAAGCGCCGTTGGCGTTGATTGCCGCTTGGTTATCGGGATCAACGAAGGTGCCACCGCCGGTCGCAATGACAGTGTGATCAAGCGGAAGCATTTCAGCGAGGACGGCACGTTCGACCATACGAAAGTGTGATTCTCCGCGCTTGGAGAAGATTTCGCTAATCGTCATGTGTTCCCGAGCCTCGATCCGATCATCGATATCTTCGACGTGCCATTTCAGTCGCTTAGCAAGTGCGCGGGCTAAGCTTGATTTCCCAGCTGCCATGAAGCCAACAAGGTAGATTTTTTCTGTGCGCATTGGAGTCGATAGTATGTTGGTAATCTGTTAAACGTTGGAGGCGCTAATCCCGAAGAGATTTGAGGGTTTCAAAGAATGTAGGATATGACACACCTACTGCGTCTGCGCCGAGAATAGTCGATGGCCCACTGGCGCCGAGCGCTGCTATGGTGAAAGCCATAACCAGGCGATGATCACCTTTGGGGTCTACTGTGCCACCTGTCAGGGTGCAGTCACCCGTAACGATGAGCCCATCACTCTGCTCGCTGATATTAGCGCCAAGTGCACGTAGTCCTTTGACGAGTGTCGTAATGCGGTCACTCTCCTTGTTTCTTAACTCGCTGGCACCAGTTAGGGTTAATCCTCCGCCACGATGAGTTGCGAGTGCGGCAAGAAGTGGTAATTCGTCGATAAGACTAGGGACCTCGGCTGGGGTGATAATGACTGGTTGCAACGCCCGATGGGCAACGGTCAGTCGACCGATGGGCTCACCGTCTTTTTCGGACTGAAGTTCAGACACAACCTTGGCGCCTGCGCGTTGGAGCACGTTTAGCAGGGCGGTTCGACTTGGGTTTAGGCCAATGTCAGTGATTTCGATTTCAGAGCCTGGAATCGCCGCTGCGGCAACGGCCCAGGCAGCAGCTGAGGAGAAGTCACCTGGGACTCTGACATTACGCGCGCGCGGCATTGCACGGCCGGTGATACTCACTGCAAGTCCAGATCTAGCGACCTCAACACCAAACAGTGTCAGTGCACGCTCTGTGTGATCACGGGTCGCAGCGGGCTCACGGACGGTGGTCTGTCCCGTGGCATGGAGGCCGGCAAGCAGGATCGCGCTTTTTACCTGGGCGCTTGGCACTGCAGGGTTCCAGGCGATTCCCTGCAACTGACCACCAATTATGGTCACTGGTGGACAGTTGGACTTCGCTTGTAATTCGGCTCCCATGGCGCGAAGGGGGTCAATTACCCTTCCCATGGGACGTCGGCGGAGCGACGAGTCTCCAGTGAGCGTGCTTTTAAAGGGATGCGCTGCCAGAATCCCGGCCAACAATCGGAGCGTAGTGCCAGAATTATGGGCATTAAGCTCCTCACTGGACACGCTGAAGCCGCCCAGTCCCCGTCCTTCGATTTCGATACACGAGTCATCGTTGCCGGAGCCTCGGTGATGACGGATCGTTACACCGAGGGAACGCAAACACTGTAATGTCGCCAAGCAATCGGCGCCGGAGGAGTACTGAGCGACATTGGTACGGCCGGTAGCCAGAGCGCCCAGCAGTGCATAGCGATGCGAGATTGATTTATCCCCAGGACAAGTGATCAGGCCGCTGAGGTGAGCGGCTGGGTCAATGATAACCTTGGTGACAGTTGGATCCCCCATGTCCGCACTATAACATTCCGTCTCGTAACCGCCGCCAGCGTTCTCCGAGCAGCGAGCGTTCGTCGAAGGCCTAAGAGGATCGATGACCATGTTAGGGATTTCCGGACTTGAGCGGCCTTGAATGACGATATAATTCTTCCGTTTGCTTAGACGCTCCGTCCGTTCCTGCATCGTAGATTCGTTATGTCCAGCACTTCCTTGTTTTTAGCCACGGCTATTGAAGCCGTCCTGCGCGCCGGGGAAATTCAATTGAGCTATTTCGGTCGAGGTGTCCGTATAGAGAAGAAGGGCGTTATTGATTTGGTCACCGAAGCAGACCTTGCCGTCGAAGAGATGTTCCGAGATTTAATCAATTCCCGTTTTCCTGACCATCTAGTTTTGGCTGAGGAGCACCATCAAACCGATTCGACTGTAGATGAACCTGGATTTCGATGGATTTTTGATCCGATCGATGGCACAACGAACTTTGCTCACAATTTGCCCATTTTTTGCTCGTCACTTGCATTGGAGGTTTCTGGCCGCCTGGAAATAGCGACCGTCTATGACCCAACTCGGAGAGAGCTCTTTACGGCAGAACGTGGCGGCGGGGCTTTTCTCAACGGAATTCCGATGAAAGTGTCACTGGCCGAGAAGTTAGTGGATTCAGTGCTCTGCACTGGCTTTCCCTACGATGTCCATGACACGCTCGACGATGTGGTCAGTTTGTTCAGCCAATTCACAGGGAAGGCCCGTGCGGTTCGCCGATTGGGTTCAGCAGCACTTGACTTGTGCTACGTGGCTTCTGGTCGGCTCGATGGTTTCTGGGAGCAGCGGTTACAGCCTTGGGACATTGCTGCCGGAGCATTACTTGTTCAGGAGGCCGGTGGGCGGATCTCAAGGCTGTCCGGAGAGGAGTTTAACGTTCACGCTGGCGACGTTCTGGCTTCGAATGGACTAATTCATGATGCGATGATGACGGTGATTAAAACTCATACCGAGGCGTTAGATTAATGGAACGCTTTATCGTCTGGGCACAAGGCCTTGCGATGGCGCTTGGTGGTCCAGGTCTTTTTGCTTTAGCGTTTCTCGATTCGTCCTTCTTCTCGCTACCCGAAATTACTGACGTTATCGTTATCTGGATGGTGACGAAGCACAAGTCGCTGATGGTCTATTACGTGGCGATGACCACTTTTGGCTCTGTTGTTGGTTGCCTACTGGTCTACGCAGCTGGTTATAGGGGCGGGGAGGTGGTTCTCCGCAACTGGTTTTCTGCTGACAGAATTAATCGGGCATTTACGAAATTCCATCGTCACGGTCTGTTGGCGCTGTTTGTTTCGTCGCTTCTTCCACCACCTGCACCTTTTAAGATATTTGTATTGATGAGTGGTGTTGCTCGAATACCCTGGTTGGGCTTTCTCACGGTAGTGAGCATCGGTAGAGGGCTCAGGTATTTTATTGCAGGAATCCTCGCCGTTCGCTACGGCGATCAAGCAATCGACTTCTTACGCCATTTTGGTAAGCCTGTATTTTCTGTGCTTTTACTTGTTCTCCTAGTGATTGGTGTTGGTTACACCTTGTGGCGTCGTCGCAGTGCCCGGCTGTCGCGAATCTAATACTTGGTTTGCTGACAGGCGTTCTCTCATCACTCCGAAGGCTTAAGCTGTTGAACTGAGCACCTTCTTGAATACAGCGACCGCCTCACGCATCTCTTCCATTGTACCGAGGGAAATACGCGAATAGGTATTACTCGGCGAGGGAAAATCTCGGCCCACTAATACATCAAGCGAAAAGCATGCTTCCCGAAAGGCCTCCGGCGATCGATTGACATCAACCCAGACAAAGTTTGTCTGGGAATCAGTTATTCGGCAGCCCATTTCCCTGAAGGCGCTCAGGGTAAACTCTCGCACCTTGTGATTCTCTGAGATCTCCCATTCAATACGGTCTGAATCTTGCAGTGACACTAGGGCTGCAGCTGCACTCAGAACATTTACGCTACCAAAGCGAGCGACAGTTCGCATACGTTCTAGAGTGTCAGCGTGGCCTATTGCATAACCAATCCGCAGGCCCGCCATTGCATGGATTTTTGAGAATGTCCGCGTAATCATGACATTTGGATTCGCTAAAGCTAATGGTAGGGCAGTAGCGATGGCGGGATCCTTGGCGAATTCGATATATGCTTCATCAATCAGAATCGCGGTGTCCGGCGAAGCTTCCACGACCCACTCGACAAACTCTCGAATAGCCCTTCGCGAGTGACCCACGCCGGTCGGATTATTTGGATTACAGAGGTACACCAAACCGGCCCCATGCGCAGCTTCGGCCATTTCGTCAAGGTTCAGTTGCCACGTGTCATTAACGGCGATGGTCTTTACGGGTAGATCGAGGGCTTCACAGGTTCGGATCGGTGTCTCGTAAGATGGATGGCCAATAACTAGTGGTCGAGAGGGTGTCACGAACGCGCGGACCGCTCCTACAAGCACTTCCCCAGAGCCAGTGCTAAGCAGTACTTGATCTGAAAAACAACAATGGAAAGTCGAGTTTACTTGAGCTTCTTCCCGTGCAGCGATCGCTTCGGTTAGAACCCCTACGTTTTCTGGATATCGCCCAAGTCCTTTTGTAATTCGCTCATTCAGAACGTTAAGGACGGCTTCGCTGGGTCCACGAGGACTCGTATTGGAACTGAGATTAATAAAGCCCGCATCGTAGAGACGGTTTGTCGGTTGAGTGGCACCGACCGACTCATTGTTTGCTGCTGTTAGAGAACGACCTGCAGAGGATAAACCAAGGCCGCTGAGTCGTATGGCGCGAACGAAGTTGCGACGTGAAATTGACATAGTGTTCTTCCTTTTTTAATTGTTCTGAGTCAATTCGCTTTGAGTCTGGTCCATGCAAGGCCTGGGCGATCGACATGAAATCGGACAAGGCGTCGATGTTCTACCTCAGTCACGTAGACGGTCTGACCATCTAGTCCACCGAGACAAAGGTTGCTCGGACGACTTCCTAAGACGTCAATTTCCCGAAGAATCTCACCACGAGGTGACACTTTTAGAACAGTCCCAGCGCCGTAACGGGTGATGTAAAGGTTGCCATCCACGTCGCTTCGCATGCCATCCAGTCCATGCTCAGAAAATCGCATAAAGATCTGCTTTTCAGAAAGTGAGCCATTGGTGTTGATCCTGAAAGACCAAATCAGCCGTTGTTCGCTTTCCCCCACGTAGAGCGTCTTGCCGTCTGGACTGACTTCAATACCATTCGTGGTTCCCATATCAACAGCCAAGCGGGTAGTGCGTCCATCTAAACCGATCCTCCAGAGCTGGCCTGTGTTTTGCGACCAATTCGGGTCGCTTGCATATAAAGCACCATCTGGCCCGACAGCCAGATCGTTTGGCTGATTCATTTGGTCATCGTGAGAAAATATTCTTAGCGCTCGGGTTTCTCCCGACACGGTCAGAATGTTGTGGCCGGTATAATCGGCTACGAACATTTCCTGTGCTAGCCCAAAGCGGATGCCATTTCCTACGCTTCCTGAAGGGAGCTCGACATATACTCCACCTTCGCCATTTGCATCAATCCTTCCAATTGTGCCTTGATGGTGGAAATTGACCGCATAGACATCGCCGTTCACATCGCAGGCTGGTCCTTCGATACCGTCAGTGAAAGCTCCTATTGCTGTTACGGGGGCTGCAATAAATAGGGGCGTTTGGCCCATCGCAGCGTGTAATAGGAAGCAGTTTAGGACGAAGCCTCCAAACAAACAGAAACGTGATGCCCTATTCATAGAAGTTTCTGCGCCGGCGGACTTCCTCTTCAGTAACGGCGCTTGCACTGTTCCCAAAACTCCCGCGAATATAGGTCAACACTTCCGCAATTTCTTGGTCGGTAAGGAAACTGTGCTGTGGCATGACGTTGTTATAGGTTTCGCCATTCACCAGGGCACCTCCTTCCATCCCATCAAGAGTTAGACCGATGAGACGTGTTTTATCGCCAGTTACCCAGTCGGTCTTTGCCACGGGCGGGAAGCGGGCGCCATCTCCTTCGCCATTCGACTGATGGCAGGTGCTGCAATAGGACTCGTAGGTGAGCGCACCTCCGGTGAGGCCAGTGGGTTGAAGATTGTCACCAACGGGATCGGGAGTACGGACATGGCTCAACTCTTTGCGCGCTTCCATTGCCGCTAATTGGGGGTCCCCAAACGAAGCCTTGTCGCCTGTAAATTGAATCCGCCAGATAGCTCCATGCTCGGTTTCACTCACATACAGCGAACCATCAGGTCCTATGGCAATCCCCATCGGTCGAAATACGGCATCCCCAGCTTCCAGAATGGGATCTACTCGGGCAAAGCCGTCAGCAAATATTTCTGTAGGACCACTGGGCTGCCCGTCCGCAAAAGGTATGAAACCGACGATGTAGCCAGATTGGGGATAGGGCGCACGATTAGTGGAGCCGTGGAAGGCGATAAAAGCACCGTTTTGATAACGTTCCGGAAACTGATTTCCCCGATAAAATACGAGGTCGTTGGGCGCCCAATGGCCAGGAAAACCTCTTATGGGTAGGTTGTAATCACTGCATCTGCCAACGATCTGACCGTCGCCTCCATATTCAGGAGCCAACAGTTTCATGCCCTGAAGCTGATCGTAATAACAATAGGGCCAGCCAAAGTCTGCACCTTCTGTTACTCGAAGAAATTCCTCTGCTGGTAAAAGGGCGCTTTCCCAGCCATCAAAGTGATTAGAGAACATTCGAAGTAAGTCGTCGCGCCCGTGCATGACGGTATAGAGATTGCCATCCGCGGAATTCCAATCCATTCCAACCAGGCTCCGAATGCCCGTGGCGAATAGGACGCCATCCTCTTGGCTTTGATTTGGGGTGTCAGCATCAAATCGCCATACGCCGCCGTAGGTGTCAAGCTGGTGGCAGGGATCCACGCCAGGTTGGCCTGGAGTTCGTTTGGGATTCTGACACGCATTAGAAGGGGCGCCAAAGGGCACAAAGATATGTCCCTCATTGTCAAAAGCGATCGGCTTGCCCACATGCTCGCGTTCAGGCGGTTCATTCGGGTCTATAACGATTTCCTCTAAGTCGCTCTTCGGCACTATCTCGCTAGGACTCAGTTTTTGGCGGTAGACAGTTTTTTGTGAACTGAAATACAAATAGCCATCATGAATCCGCATGGCTGTCCCATAGCGGCCATACATGGGATATTTTCCGAAATACCTGACCTCATCAATTTGTCCATCTCCGTCCGTATCGCGCAGCACTGCGTTGCCATTCTCTTCATAAGCTTCGCGTAGCTTGACGTACACATCACCATTATTGTCCACGGCGATATGCCGAGCTTGACCGTCAAGCCGGTTGACAAGAGCCTCGGCTTCAAAGCCCTCAGGTAGGAAAAGTCCTCCATTGGTTTCCAGGTCAAGGCGGACTTCTTGATCGGCGCCCTCGCTAGGGTTCGTCAGCTGACATAACATTAAACAGACCAATAAGGTCTTAGTAGCGCGAAAATGTCCTCTTTGGGTAAGGGGTCCAATCAATTGACTATGCATCGTCTGTTTAGGCTAAATGGATCTTACCGCGATTGTACGTGCTCTTATGCAATCTCGTTTCCGAAGTCTTATCCGAAGGAAAATATCCATTGAAGTCGACCGAGACATGATTATTCACGGAGCCGGTAGCACGATGTGTTCAATTTATGTGATTGCCCATCGCGCCAGTCGATGTGCGCTTGTCAGAGAGCATAACCTCAATGTTCACAATAGTTTGTATTGACTGGTGAATCTGCAGCGCCTATAATCAGGCCGGTTTTTCATGGCTCAGAACCTATCAGTTGTTATTCCGGTGCACAACGAAGCGCCGAACATTGACCAGCTTTATCGAGAATTGCACCAAATTCTTTCCTCAACTGGTCACGACTACGAGTTGGTGTTTGTGGACGACGGAAGTAATGACACTACACTCGACCGGTTGAAGAAGCTTCGAGCGACTGATTCCCGCATTAAGATCATTCGGTTCCGTCGAAACTTTGGTCAGACAGCTGCGTTCGCTGCGGGATTTGCTTATGCAAGTGGTGCGGTCATCGCCACTATGGATGGTGATTTACAGAATGATCCCGCAGACATCCCGAGGCTGATTGCTCGGTTAGAGGATGGACACGACGTAGTCTGTGGCTGGCGTCGGCCGAGGCATGATGCCTGGCTCACTCGGCGGTTGCCGTCAATGGTTGCAAACTGGTTAATATCTTGGTCCACGGGCGTTCGCCTGCACGATTATGGCTGTTCGCTGAAGGTGTTTCGTGCCGAGGTGGTGAAAGCGTTGAAGCTTTATGGTGAGATGCATCGGTTTATCCCAGTGTTGGCGAGTGAGCTCGGTGTCAGCATTCATGAAACTGTTGTTAATCACCGACCCCGCCTCTGGGGTCGATCGAAATATGGTCTTTCGCGCATTGTGAGGGTTGTTCTGGATCTGATCGCAGTTAAATTTCTTGTGAGTTACTCGACGCGCCCCTTGCAAATATTTGGGCTACTCGGATTGCTAACGGGAGGGCTGGGTTTGTCGGTGACCTTCTGGCTAGTGTATGTGAAGGTCTTTGGTAATCAAGACATTGGCGATCGTCCGCTTCTTCTATTCGGCATTCTACTCATATTTACTGGTGTTCAGCTCGGAACACTTGGCCTGCTGGCGGAGTTACAGGCTCGAACCTATCGCGAGTCGCAGGACAAGCCTACCTATGCGATACGGGAAATCATCGATTGACACGGCTATTGTCGGTCACCTTCACTCCATTGGGCGGAATTAGCCTCCGATGTCAAGAATTACGATTGTCACCTCCCATCCGACCTTGAGCCAGGGTGGCCATCTTGTCATTACGCACGCACTCGAACGAGCGCTACGCGAGGCTGGTCACGAAGCGGCGATCCTCTACACACCAGAGGCCCGCTTTGGTGCGCTAGCATCAGCCTATTGGTCGACTTGGCGGGCGGATGTGCGCCAGGTGCATTCCGGCCGTCCTGTTGATCAGGTGATTAGCCTGCGGTTTCCCAGTTATGCGGTTCGACATGTGCAGCACACCTGCTGGCTTAATCATCGTATGCGTGAGTACTATGACCGCTGGGAATCATTTAATCGCTCTCTTTCTGGTCGGAACGTGGTTAAGGAAAGAGTTCGTCGGCAAGTAGTGCACGCATGCGATCGCTATCTACTGACTCGTCAGGTTGATCGCATGTTCGCGCAGTCTAAAACAATTCAGAAACGGCTCGCCAAGTGGGGAGGAGTGTCGTCCAAGGTGTTGTATCCACCACCTCCTCAGCGGCAGTATCGCTCTGATGGTTATGAGGACTATTTATTCGTAGTGTCACGGCTTACGCCACTAAAGCGGATTGGATTAATTCTCGAGTCCCTGAATCAGCCTGAGACAGCAAGAGTGCGTTGTCTGATTGCCGGCGATGGTGAGGAACGAGACGTACTGCAGATGCGAATCGAGCATTTGGGCATGACCGATCGCGTGAAACTTCTTGGGCAGCTCTCTGAGATGGAATTACTTAGCCACTTATCACGTTGTCGCGCGGTCTGTTTTCCACCTTTAGCAGAGGATTATGGATTCGTTACTGTTGAGGCGTTCGCCTCCAAGAAAGCGGTAATCACCTGTTTCGATAGTGGCGGCCCAGCTGAGTTGGTTGAGCATGGCGTGAACGGGCTCGTGTGTTCTCCAACGGCGACTGCGTTGGCGGCTGGTATCCAAACCCTGATGGATGATAAGAGCCTTGCGGAGCG
>ERZ651768.1245-NODE-1245-length-18795-cov-23.435730_pt1 | contig 18795 bp, 21 predicted proteins | sample MGYA00514754_ERZ651768 | MGnify/ENA metagenome assembly ERZ651768
GCGCGAGAAATTCCCTCGACTTTAGTCAATTTTTTGTAATGAATTCGACATGAAATATGATCCGCCCGTCCTATCCGAAGGCATTAGTGCTATACTTCGGCCAAGTTGGAAATTCTGGCCCGGATATGGTAGTACTGCATGGATTATTTTGTTCAGGCAAAAATTGGCGCAGTTTTGCACGGACGTTTGAAAAAAACTTTCAGGTCTGTACGTTGGACGCACGGAATCATAGTGGTCGCCTCTTGCGGCTTCAATGTGTTATCAGGAAATGGCGGAAGATGTTGTTTCCTTTTTGGACGACAATGGACTGCAAAGAATCATTTTCATGGGTCACAGTCTGGGGGGTAAAACTGCAATGCAGTTTGCAGTGCAGTTTCCGGAAAGGGTCTCGTCTTTGATTATGGTTGATATTGCGCCTGTTCAATATAAACATCGCCAAAAGATTCTTGAACTAATAGAAGCAATGCAGGAACTTCAGTTGCCCACAAAAATGTCACGTTCTGAAATTGAAAAGAAGCTGGCACAGAAAATCCATGATACGCACATTCTTTCTTTTTTAATGACAAATTTAATTTTTCAAAAAGGTGAATTCAAGTGGCTAATTGGTTTGGAGCAAATAACATTTAGAATGCCGGATCTCTTAAACACAATCGAGCTGGAAAGTTTATATTCAGGCCTAACTCTTTTCATTGGAGGAGCAAATTCGGATTATATTAAGCCTGAGTACTATTCGAGGATCAAGAAGTTTTTCCAGAGAGTAATGAAACGATGCTAAAAAATTGCGTACATTGGCTGCATGTAGAACAACCCGAAGCTTTTCAAAAAACAGTTGCCGCATTTTTGCGGCAAAATGAGTTACCATGAAAAACATGAAAAACAACTTAACCACATCACCTGCTAAGTCTCCGGAAGAATTGGAAATCCAAACTTCATCGTTGTGCATAGCTGCAAAATGCTGGGGGAATCCTGATGGTTTGCCGGTACTTGCCTTTCACGGCTGGCTGGACAATGCTGCAACCTTTGATCATTTAGCACCGCTGTTACCAGAGTTTCGGCTGGTCTCACTCGACTTGCCGGGACATGGACTTTCAGATCATCGGGCATCCGGTACGTCATATCATTTCACAGATGCAGTTGTGGATGTGCTGGAAGTGCTGGATGTTTTGGGTTGGGAACGTTTTTCCTTGCTGGGACACTCAATGGGAGCAGGAATAGCTTCCTACCTGGCTGGTACAATTCCTGAAAAAATTAAATATGTTATGTTAATTGAAGGGCTGGGTTCGATCGCCCAAGAACCAGAGGAAATGCCCGAAAATTTACGGCAAGCGGCAAATCAATGGCTTCACCTCTCTGAGAAAAAATTGCCTTTTTATCAGGACATAGAAACCGCAGTGAAAGTACGTCTTGATGTGGGCGGCATCGCGGAGTCGTCTGTCAGGACATTGGTGGCTCGGGGACTGCAGCCTGTGGACGGAGGCTTCACCTGGCGTAGTGATCCTCGTTTGAAAATAAGGTCTCGCCATTATTTGACTGAGGAGCAGGCTCGTGCTTTTCTCCAGAAAATCACGGCTCCAGTTCTTTTAATTGAAGCAGAGAAAGCGGAGAAAGATCAATGGACAGAACTATTGCTTAAACGGATTCCTTACACAAAAACCCTGCGGCACCTTACCATAGCCGGAGAACACCATTTGCATCTTGACGATCCGGAACCTGTAGCTGTGGCGATTCGTGAATTTATAAGCGATTTTTCAGTATGACCATGAATCCTGAATCAAAAACGGAAATTGAACCTCAGAAGCTGAAGAGTGACAATCGTTTGCAGGTCTCTTCCACTGGGAAGCGTTTGTTTGCCTTGTTGCTGGATTTTGTTTTCGCGCTGCTTCTGGCAAATACCTTAGTGCAAATTTTCCGGGAAGAGCACTGGGATTTAGTTATACAGTCCCGAGATTTGTCAGGTTTGTTTCCTTTTTATGGAAGCATCACATTTGTGCTGTTGTTTAAAGATATTTTTGGCCGTAGTCTTGGGAAACTCCTGGTGGGTATGACAATTCGTAAGATAGAAAACTTGGAACAGCGTCCACCATTCTTTGTACTTTTACAAAGGAACTTAATGCTGCTGCTTTTTCCTCTGGAGGGAATTGTGATCCTGCGGGATGGTTATGCCAGACGTTTGGCGGACAAATGGTGGGGAACAGTGGTGCTTGATGACAAAAAAACAATGCGGGTGATCCTACGTATTTTGCTCGGCAACATCATTTTGTTTGGATTTTTTACATTGGCCATTTTATTTCAGCGTTCCGGCATTGAAAAAACAGCTGCATATCAAGTTGCAGAACAGGCAATTCGTTCCCATGAAGCATTAAAATTCTTGCTGAAGCAAGCTCCGGAAATTGGGGAACCGGAAATGCATCTAGATTTACGGGGAAATACTGAAAGCCCTTCACTTGTACGAGCCCGTGTTGGAAATGAGGAGACGGGAAGGGAGGTAATCGTTTCATTAATTTTCCGCAAAAATCCACCTCGCTGGGAAGTTCTTAAAATCGAAGTGAAACCCATTGGTGAAGCAGACGATTGAGGTAGTTAATGAGTGCTTATTATCCTGTGCTTCCAAAGCCGTTTTCTCCGCGTATTGTTTCTTCAAGTGAGTCAACAGCTTCAACTCGGCATGTTACAAGTTTTCTCACTAGCATTTGTGCAATGCGTTGATGCAAAAGTTCTTCTGCGGCTTGCATTCCGTCACTGGAACCTACGTAGCGGAATGGGAGAAAGATGTGCCCCCGGTAGTCCGGATCAATGATTCCGACACTATTGGCCAAAAGGAAATCTGTTTTGATGATGCTGGAACGCGGCACTATTTCTACGTAATATCCAGTACTTATGCGAATGGAAATTCCTGTGTCAAAAAAGAAAATATCCGGTCTTTTTTGCTCAACAGTCATAGCCGTCAAGTCAATGCCAGCATCTGTTTTGTGTCCCCTTTTGGGGATTGACATTCCGTCAAAATGGCAACAAATTTTTAACAGCGGTATAGATTCCAAAATTCTTTGAAATATGAAATTATGAAAATCATTCCTAAGAGTCTATGAATTCTGAAAATATTCTTCAAGTTTTAACAAATGCCACTTGATACAAAAACCATTCGCAGTTCACTACAACACGCAGCGCGTCCAGAACTGGCAGAAATTTTGGGAGAAGTGTGGAAGATGCCACTTCCTGAGTATGCAGCACTGCTCTGGAAAAAATCGGTTACGGCTCCACCTTTGGAAGCAGAATTGAGAAATGCTTTTGAAACTGAGTTTTGCAGAATGGGTTTTACAGAACAGGTTGCCGAGTCCTATTCTGCAGCACTGGAAAGAACCCGCGTTTTACAGACGGCAACTCACCTGACGGCATCTGAAGGTCCAACTTTTCTGGCTCTACATCATTTGGCCTCGTTGGGATTGCCTCCGGAAGAAACTTATTTCGTCGGCTCGTATTCCGGTGTCCCGTTTGCAAATGCAGCCTGGTCAGGATGCTTGAATTTAAGCGATCGGTTTGAGTTGGAAGCAGTTATTTCTCAGCAAGCTCCTGGATTTGCCGAATTGAAACGCGCTGATACCGACCGTTCCCGTGATTCGAATGAAAGACGGATTTCGTTCATTCCGGGAAGTATGAGGGATGCCCGTGTCTATCAGAGCAGGGTTCCGGAAAAGCTGGTCAGTCTTCTACCATACATTGCAGAGCCGATTCGCAAAATTGCTCCTGATGTAAAAACCGGCGATGATTTTACGGTGTGGGCCTCGCAGTTTAGTGCAAACCAACTGCGTCTAATCATTCCGGATAAATCAATAGTCTATTTTGATTTAAACGAGGTAATCCGTAATTATCTGATAGCAGTTTTGAAAAATTCACGTCATCCTCTTTTTCGTCTGTTGTTCGACCGAAAAATCCGCGAAACAGTGTTTGCTGAATTTTCTCGGGAGACTCCTCTTTTCACTATAGGAGTCCATCATAAAAACAAAGTAAGGCAGGAAGCAGTTGTTATTAAAGGTGACATACTGCAAAGTCAAAATTTTCAGCTTGAAGCTTCGCAGGAAAATATCATTAAAGAGCTGGAAACCGGCGCTCTCTGCCCGGGGTTATTTTTAACCTTCACTACATTAAGTTTTATTAACGGTCTGATTTGTTTCGGCAGTTTTGAGCAGGTCGAATATCTTTCAGAATTCCAGCGTAAGTGGTTAAAATTGGGCTTACTGGATCAAGAAATCGTTCGTGCGGTAAACACAAGAGCCCTTACCAGTGGACGATGCGTAGATGAGACAAGTGAAGGGGTGCATCCACTTGATTTATTGTTAGGTTTGGAATGGAGTTTTGCTGAAAACCAAACTGTGGCTGATCTGATGAAACCTTTATTGTTTCGTTTGGGAGTTGTAGTTTGATGTTGATGCTCAGAAAAAGTTTGCTTTCTTTAGATTGATCTTGCTTTAAGTGGCTAATTCTCTTAGCTTTAAATGTGGATTTATTTATTGTGCCCATGATTTTTCTGGGTTCACAAGTTCATGAAGTCAAGCGTACTTAAGAAGGAAAGTAAAACACTTGCTTTATGTAAGACTTGCGACTCAATCTTTACCAACTAATTCAGATGGATTTTTCAGCACTTCCTGTTCTCTCCCTCATTGTCTTCTCACCAATATTGGGCATTGCTTTGGCTGGTATGTTCAGGGACGAAGGTAATGGTATTCCCGCCAGAGTAGGCGCACTTCTCAGCAGCGGCATTACTTTTTTGCTGAGTTTACACCTCTGGTTTAATTTTGACTCCAGCACCGCAGACCTACAAATGGTAGAGCGCCTCCCGTGGATTCCTCAATTCAACATTGATTATTTTTTAGGATTGGATGGTCTAAATCTTTTCTTTTTTCTGATTATCAATTTCATCACTCCACTCACGTTGCTTGGTTCATGGAATGTAAAAAAACGTAACTGGCAGTTCCAAATTCAGATGCTGTTTTTGCAAATCGGAATGCTAGGTTGTTTTGCGGCAATGGATGTAGTGCTCTTTTATGTATTTTTTGAAGTGATGCTGGTTCCAATGTATTTATTGATCGGCATTTGGGGTGGATCAAACCGGCTTTATGCAACCATTAAATTTTTTATTTACACAATGCTCGGTTCGCTGTTGATGCTCGTGTCTTTGCTTTATACTGCAAATATTTATCTGGATTTAAATGGAGAATGGTCTTTTAATGTTCTTGACTGGTACGGCATGGACATTCCTTCTGAAACGCAGTTCTGGCTGTTTATAGGCTTTGCTGCAGCCTTTGCTGTAAAAATTCCACTCTTTCCTCTGCATACCTGGCTTCCGGATGCACATTATGAAGCTCCAACAGCCGGATCAGTGCAGTTGGCCGCAGTGTTGTTGAAATTTGGGCCTTATGGATTTTTACGTTTTGCCATGCCGGTTTTTCCGGCAGCGGTTTATGAGCTGACGCCCATCTTCATGGTGCTTGCATTAATCGGGATTATTTACGGTGGGCTGGTAGCGATGGTGCAACCACAAATCAAGCGTCTTATTGCGTACTCCTCTGTGGCACACATGGGCTATATTGTGCTTGGATTATTTGCTCTCAACATTCAGGGGCTTTCTGGAAGTTGGATTCAAATGATAAACCATGCGATTGTCACCGGCGCACTTTTCCTCGTGGTTGGTATGATTTACGAACGGACGCACACTCAGGAAATTTCTGAATATGGTGGCGTCGCACACACCATGCCAAAATTTGCGGTTTTCCTTGTTTTCTTTTCCTTAGCTTCCGTCGGTCTTCCTGGACTTAATGGATTTGTTGGTGAAATTTTGGCTATGATTGGTGCAGCCAGGGTCAATATTTGGTATGGAATTCTTGCTGCTTTCGGTGTACTCATAGCTGCGATTTACATGCTTTGGATGGTACAACGTGTGCTCTTTGGACCACTGACCAAAGAGCTGGTTAAGGGGCTCAACGATTTCTCATTTCGCGAAGTTGTCGTCCTCGTACCTCTTGTCTTCTGGACAATTTTCCTTGGCGTCTATCCACAACCTTTCTTCGGGCGCATTGAAGTCAGCATCAACCACTACATCGAACTGATCAAATCACAGGAACCACGCTTTGCACAAGATGAAGCAGAAAGTTCGGGATTAGCAAAATTTGTAGTTTGGAATTTGGGTGATTGATAGATATAGGAAATATGTCTCTTCAAATTTACAATACTTTATCCGGCCGAAAAGAATCTTTTAATCCAGTTCATGAAGGCCAGGCCTCTCTTTACGTTTGCGGACCCACCGTTTATGGCGACAGCCACCTAGGACACGCTAAAGCCTACGTTAGTTTTGACGTTATTTTGCGTTATCTCCGCTATTGCGGGTTGAAAACATTTTATGTGCAGAACATTACTGATGTGGGGCACTTGATAGGAGATGACGATGAAGGAGAAGATAAAATGATTAAACGTGCTCGTGAACTGAAACAGGAGCCGATGGCAGTTGCAGAAAGTTATTCGAGGAGACATTTTGAAGTGATGGACAAGTTGGGAGTGATTCGTCCGGACATTAGTCCAAGAGCTACGGGACATATTCCGGAACAACTTGAGGCCATAGAAAAATTGCTTGAGCAGAGGCTTGCTTATGAGTCAAATGGTTCAGTTTATTTTAATATCAGCAAAGACCCAAAATACGGTGAACTTTCCAATCGAAAAATTGAAGAGATGCAGGGTGGTGCCCGCATAAAAATACGTACGGAAAAGCGGCACCCGGGAGATTTTGCACTATGGAAAAAAGCAGAAACAGGGCACTTGATGCGCTGGCGCGATCCATTCAGCGGGTGGGGTTATCCGGGGTGGCACACCGAATGTGTGGTTATGAGTACCCGCTATTTGGGCGAAGAATTTGATATTCATGGTGGCGGAATGGATTTAAAATTTCCACACCATGAGTGTGAAATTGCTCAAGCTAGAGGACTTAAAAAACCGTTTGCACGGAATTGGATACATACGAATATGCTGACTATTGAGGGGCAAAAAATGAGCAAGTCCAGTGGGAATTTTGTGACGCTGTTTGATGTTTTTGAACAATTCAATCCATTGATGGTTCGTTATTTTATAGCGGCAAGTCATTATCGTTCTGTAGTGGATTTTAGTGAAAGCGTTTTGGGTGCGGCGGAAGTCTCTTTGAAACGTCTGCATCACACGGTACGGAATCTTCGTGAGTGCAAACAAGATGGAGTCAATCCGTCCGGAAAATATTTTGAAGAATTCCGCAGACGTTTTTGTCAGGCCATGGACGATGATTTTTCAACGCCACAGGCATTTGCAGCATTGTTCGATTTAAGTCGTGAAGCAAATACGCTCTTAGCCGAAAAAAAACCGGATCCGGAAGCAATTGTTGATGCAGAACATTTGTTTTCCACTTTAGGTGGAGATGTCCTCGGGATCATTCCGGAATCGCTTGAAGCAGAGCGGTCCGATCTTCACATGCAGGAGGTGATGGGAGTTCTTGTAGAACTGCGCACTAACTTCCGCAAAAATAAAGATTTTGGGAGTGCTGATCTTATCCGCGATCGCCTTCATAAAATAGGTATAGTTTTCAAAGACTCTCCGGAAGGAACAACTTGGGAAAAGACAGACAACAACTAAAAAAGAAGTCTGCAGCAAAAGATATTAATAAGGCTATCTGCCATGAAGGATGAAAAATCCCGCCACATTGCCTGGCGGCTGTATGACCTTATTGCACCACTCAAGGTCTGGGTTTTTTTCAGCATAGTTTGCATGGCAGGATACAATATTTTTTCTGCGGCACCCGCCTACTATGCCAAGGATATTGTAGACGCTATTGCCTATGGTGACAATCCGGAACTAAAACAGTATTTCCTAGTTGGTCTGGGAATGATCATCGTTTTTGCGGTTAAGGGTTTGTTTTTTTTTGGCCACAACTACAGCGTTGGCCACCTTGTCCAGAGTCTCATTGTAAAACTCAGGCAAAAGCTTTTTGACCATCTGGTCAACCTTTCTCTCACCTTTTTTTCCCGTTCCAAGACCGGCGACCTTATTTCACGCTTTACCAACGATTTGCATGTATTCCAAAATATGCTTCAAGTTGGAGTGACTGGTCCTTTCCGTGACATTCCCCAATTTTTTCTGCTGCTCGGAATCATGTTTTTTCGCAGCTGGCAGTTGGCATTTGTGACCATGATTATTATTCCTATAGCTATATTCTTCATCCAGATTTTTGGTCAGCGCAACAAAATAGCGGTTAGTAAAAGGCAAATCAGTTTTGGCGGCTTGAGTAGTTTGCTGGTGGAGACAATCACGGGGGTGCGTGTGGTTAAGGCATTTGGGATGGAAAAATACGAAAGTAAGCGTTTCAAAGATGCCAACGATGACCTATACAAGAATCACATGCGTTCCATCATGATTGATTCATACTCATATCCGATTATTGAAATCATCGGGGCCTCGGCTGGTGCAACGATTGTGGCTTATGGAGGTTATCTTATTATCAACGGTCAGATCACACCGGGAGATTTTACCTCATTTGTGATTAGTTTTTTTATGTTGAATGAACCAGTAAAAAAGCTTAATGGCTTCAATTTAAAACTTCAGGAGGGGTTTGCTGCCGTACGGAGAATTTTTAACATTCTTGATGTTAAAGATGATATTGTAATTTTACCTAATGCAACAAAATTGACGAATTTTGATCGGGAAATTAGTCTTAATATTCATGCTTTCCACTATCCCGATCAAGATGAGCCTGCGGTTAAGGATTTTCAACTCACTGTGCAAAAAGGAGAAGCCGTAGCTTTGGTCGGTAGCAGTGGGGCTGGAAAAACGACAATTGCTAATTTGATCCCGCGTTTTTATGATATTACACGAGGTGAAATCAGCATTGACGGGTATGATCTGCGTGACTTGGATTTGGTCTCCCTGCGTAAAATGATTGCTATTGTGACTCAAGATACCATTCTCTTCAATGATACCATTGCCAGCAATATTACCTATGGACAACCGGACTGCTCAAATGAAAGAATGTATGCAGCGGCTCAAGCTGCAAATGCCCATAAATTTATTGCTGAACAGCCTCAGGGCTATGAAACAGTGATTGGTGAAAAAGGAGTAAGGATCTCCGGTGGTCAACGGCAACGCCTTTCTATTGCTCGTGCTTTGGTCAAAGACGCTCCAATTCTTATTTTAGACGAAGCAACTTCTGCACTTGATTCAGAGTCCGAAATTGAAGTGCAGCAGGCTATTGAACATTTAATGGAAAACCGTACGACGATCGTGATCGCGCATCGGCTCTCGACCATCCGGAACACGGACCGTATTTGTGTGATGGAGAAAGGTCAGATTGTTGAACAAGGCACTCACGATGAGCTTCTTTTAAGAGAAGGACGGTACCAGCAACTTTATGAAATGCAGTTTCAGGATCAGACAAATGGTTCAGTTTCAGCAAAAGCCTAAGTAGGCAGGCGGCTTGAAGAGAAGCGGCTAATCCAAAAATGAAAAAAGCTGTTGAGAAAATTTCATTTTTTGAAGTATGGAATTAAATTTGTAGCCGTAGATGGATAAAAAAATTCTTGATATGGGTTGTGCTTCTAAAAAGTTGAAAATCATGAGGTATTGATATTTTTCAGTATTCGGGAATAAATCAGATTCTGGACCAGAATAAAGCGACATGGGATTTTCCTGCGGACCATTTTGAAACTATTTATGCGCTTCATGTCATCGAAAATGTAGCCTCTATTCCGGAATTCATGAATGTGAAGTGCATCGCATTGCAAAAGATGGAGCAACGGTTCATGTAGTGACTCCGCATTTCTCTTACATCGATTCTTATACAGATCCAACTCACCGTTGGCATCTTTCGAGTGAATGGTACACAACAATGACAGATTACTATTTGCAAGTACAAGTTTCACGGGTTACTCACCTTAAGGAAAAAATAAGTTTTGGCAAAAGCACATTGTCCTTCATCCCTCAAATCATTATTATACTTAAGGGAATTAACTGGTGGAAAAACCGGCATTTGTGTTAAGGGCGAGAAATATAGAAACAATACTGAAGGTTGAAAAAACTGATAATCTCAGGTCTGGAATTCTTTCAGCTCGGTCAGTCCATTTTCAGTGAATTGCTGATTTAGTGTGTAAAGGGATCGTAGATCAATCTCATTTTTAAAAAGATAATAAATAATAATTTTATATAAATCTTGAAAGGAAAAAACTATGAGTAGTTCCTACGTTTTACAGCAAGAGCCCTTTGTGGTACCGACAACAGACGGCAAACTGATCGAAGAGCATGTTGGGCAGGTGATCAGCAATGAATCCAGACTCAGCATTGCGCACATGGTCGCTCCTTCCGGATGGAGTGAGCCGTTTCAAAATCCGGAATTTGATGAATACACCATGCTTGTCCGCGGCCGCAAACAAATTGAAATTGATGGGGAGATTGTAACGCTTAAAGTCGGTGAATCTCTGCTGGTACGCAAGGGAGCGAGAGTGCGCTATTCCAATCCTTTTGAAGAAGAGGCGGAATACTGGTCGGTCTGTATTCCTGCATTTTCTCCGGATTTGGTGAATCGTGAAGAAAATGCAGAAAGATAATTTTTTGCGGTTTTTCCGGACAGCTTATAATTGTTCCAAAGATTGGAGAACCCGTTCTCCCATTTCTTGGCAGCCGATAAGTGTTTTCCCTTCGGCCATAATGTCGATGGTGCGGTAGGTTTCAAGGGTTTTGACGACCGCTTGCTTGATCATTTCATCGGCTTCCGTGAGATCAAAAGAATATCGCAGCATCATTCCCACTGAAAGGATCGTAGCTAGCGGATTGGCTTTGTCCTGTCCGGAAATGTCTGGAGCAGAACCGTGAACTGGTTCGTACATTCCGTTAGTTCCACCTATGCTTGCAGAAGGCAGCATGCCGAGAGAACCAGTCATCATTGCTGCGGCATCACTGAGGATGTCACCAAACATGTTGGTTGTCACCATGGTGTCAAATTGTTTTGGATTGCGGATAATCTGCATGGCGGCATTGTCTGCATACATGTGGCTTAGCTCAATTTCCGGGAAATCTTTACCGACTTCGGTTATTACCTCGCGCCACAATTCAGTTGACTCCAGAACATTAGCTTTATCCACTGAAGTCAATTTTTTGTTGCGCTTCATGGCAATTTCAAAGCCGACTTTGGCAATGCGGCGGATTTCTGATTCAGAATAAATGAGCGTGTTAAAACCAACACGTTCGCCGTTACGCACTTCCACACCGCGGGGCTCCCCGAAATAAATGCCGCCAGTCAGCTCGCGCACCACCATCAAATCTGCACCATCGACAACTTCCGGTTTAAGTGTTGAAGCATTGACTAGATCACCGTATATTACAGCAGGCCGCAAATTTGCGTACAATTCTAAGTCGGAGCGTAATTTCAGCAATCCGCGTTCAGGACGCACCGAAAAATCAAGTGGTTCCCATTTGGGGCCGCCTACTGCACCAAGCAGAACTGCATCTGAGTTTTTTGCGGCTTCAAGTGTTTCATCCGGAATTGGAGTGCCTGCTAAATCGTAAGCTGCTCCGCCTACAGGTTTTTCGGTTAATTCCAGTTGAAGTTCAAAACACGGTGCAACAGTTTTTAAAACTTGAATTGCCTGTCCTGTCACTTCCGGACCAATCCCGTCTCCTGGGGTAACAAGGATTTTTTTTGTGATCATGATGCCTTTTAGGTGTGAAAAAATTATATTCTTGGAAAATACCAATCCTAATGGGAAGCCGTAGCTAATGCAAGGGAAAACGCTTAAACTGACACTCGGAACGGGTTTTATTTATTTGTTTTCTTCCGTTTTGTGGGCAGCAAATCCTGCCCAAACGAAGTTGAATATTCAGTTAAAATCTCTGGTTAGCAATGGAAGTGTGTTGGTCGCCAGTGAGCAGCGAGTATTCTATCGTTATCCTCCAAAAATCAAGCCATTGCTGGTACCAGCCTCCGTTCTTAAATATGCAACTGCGCTGGCAGCTTTGCATTATTTGGGGCCCGATTTCAGTTACAGTACTGAATTTTATCTGGATCAAAATCATTCACTTGTTATCAAAGGCAGTGGCGATCCATATTTAGTTTCTGAAGAATGGCAACGAATTGCGGAACAAATCAGTCTGCTTCCAAATCTGCCAAAAAAATTGAAGAGTGTGTTTTTTGACACCACGCTTTTTAGTGAAAAAATTAATATCCCGGGAATTGCAATTTCAAACAATCCTTTTGATGCTCGGAATGGCGCATTGGTAGTCAATTTCAACACTGTTTATCTTAAAGTTGACTCAAATGGTTTTGTTACTTCCGCCGAAGAACAAACACCACTGACTCTTTTGGCGGGCCGTCTGGGGAAAAAGTTGACTCCCGGAACCCGTCGCATCATCATTCCTCCAGACTTGAGTTTTACTTATGCAGGGGAACTGGTACAATCATTTTTTCGCAGGGAAGGATTTTCTTTTAGTAGCAAGAAAGTTGCTTTACGTTCTGTCAGTTCCGGAGATCGCTTAGTTTACACTCACAGAAATATATTAACACTAAAGGAAGTAATTGCTGGCATGCTGCGCTATTCCAACAACTTTACTGCTAATCAGCTTTTATTAACAGTTGGAATACAGCATTACGGACCTCCAGCTACGTTGGAAAAAGGAACACGCGCACTTGCAGAATATTTGCAAAAAGAACTCGTAATCTCTAAGGAGCAATTTATGCTGGTGGAAGGTTCAGGAATCTCCAGGAAAAATCGTTTGACTCCGGAAGCCATTTGGCACCTGTTAAGGGCCTTTGCGCCGTATCAGAATTTGCTGCATGGAGACAATGGTATTTTATTCAAAACCGGAACTCTCAGTGGCGTTTACAGCATGGCCGGATATTTGCCCGGCAGGGACCCGCTTTATTTTGTGATTCTGCTTAATCAGCCAAAAAATAAACGAGATAAAATACTTAAGATTCTTTTAGCAACAGATTTTTCTAGCGGAGAATTTTGAAGTCTGCAGCAAAAATTTCCATCCTGATGCCTGTCCGTAACGATGCCACTATGTTACGGAACTGTCTTGCTGACATTGAAAACCAGAGTATGACGGATTACGAACTGGTGGTAGTTGATGATGGATCAACTGATGAAACTCCGGACTTGTTGATAAAAGCGAGTCAAAGAGATTCGAGAATACGAATGATTTGTACAGAACCGCATGGGATTGTCTCGGCACTTAACACTGGACTGACTGAGTGCAAAGGGCAGTATATCGCTCGGATGGACGTTGATGACAGGATGCATAAAACCCGATTGCAAAAGCAGCTGGAGTTCATGAAAAATAATCCCGAATTGGAGTTGATTGGCTGCAGGGTTGAGGGTTTCACTGATAAAGGGCCACTTCCGGATAGTGGAGTTCAATATCAATCTTGGAGCAATGCCCTGATTTCTCATGAACAAATTGAATGTGATTTATTTGCAGAATCTCCAATAGTACATCCAACTTTTTTTGCAACGCGGGAATTGTTAAATAAAATTGGAGGTTACTCTGAAAATCCATGGGCAGAGGATTATGACGCAATTATGCGGGCATACGGAAGAGGAGCAAAATTAGGTAAGCATCCGGAAAAGCTGGTGCTAAAATATCACGCTCAGGGCCGCCTCTCGAGAATAGAAGCGATGTACAAACGTCCAGCCATGTTTGATGCAAAAGTACATTATCTGTTGGAGTTTGGCCTACTCAAAAATCGCAAAGGTGTGCTAATCGTAGGCTCGGGGCCAACCGGTCGGCAAGCGGCACAAAGTTTTGCTGACCGAAAAGTTCAGCTGCTGGGTTTTGTGGATAATCGTCCGGGGCCGCCGGGACGTCGGCTAAAAGGCAGGCCTGCTTGGGGATTTCCTGATTTGCCTCCTCCAGAATTCCTGAATAATTTCCAGGACGCTCTGATTATAATGGCCATTGGAGACTCTACAGGACAGAGAATTTTTGCAGAATTATTGCGCAAACAGGGCTTTGTTGAAAACTATGATTTTGTGCGTGTGATTTATAACTGGCCTCCTGTGGGCAACTGCTTCGAGTGAAAATCTCTTATTCCTGATTGTGAAGCACCCGGTTTTGACGTAGTATAAAGCGATTCAACTATACAAAAGCTTCGCCTCAAAATGAGAGAAATTCTCAATACAAAATTTTGTGAAAATCTTCCATGATCGGTTTTAATTTATTATTTTTAAATAAAATATGGCTACGGCTCTTTTTGTTGCTCTGGCTGTTTGTTTTTATTTTGCCATCTGTACAGAGTAGGCAGGCCACCTTAGCTGATGCAGAGCGGAAGTTGTTGAAAAGTCTTCGTATTACTCCTGCGACTATTTGGATTGAGGCTCATAATTTTGCAGGAGAACTTTCTGATGGTAAAACAGTACGGCTGGAGGACTATCAGGGACGTTTTGTATTGTTGAATTTTTGGGCTACCTGGTGTTTGCCTTGTTTGAAGGAAATGCCGGAATTTGAAAAAGCATTTCAGGAAATGGGTGAAGAAAAACTTGTTGTGCTGGCTGTGGGGATGGGAGAAGATACAGGTAAAATCAGCAAATTTGCTGAAAAATATGGTTTCACGTTCCCTCTGTTGGCCGACCCGGATATGGAAATTACACGCCTCTATGGAGTCAAAAATATTCCCGTAACTTATCTTATTGATCCAAAAGGTGTTATTCTCGGGAGAGCACTAGGCGTTCGTGAATGGGCAAATCTGGATTTGCTCGCGTTTATAAAATCCCAATTTTGATAAGTAACAACAGCACGTTTTTTTAATAATCATAATAAATTGAAAAATGTTTAGGGAAGATTTTAAGCTCATTGACCAAAGGTTCCCCATGGATAATCAAAAATAATGATTGTAGAACCACCTTCCTGGCCTGTGGCAAAATCTAAACGGTATACGAATCCAGAACTTGTCACCACTCTTGTCCCTACACCCGCAGAGGTCCTTTTTTCCTGCCACAGTTCACTTGCTTTATCTGCTACAGTGCCTTCCTCATAAAAGAATGCCAATTGAAATCCTGTTCTGATATCTTTGATAAAATACCAGTCGAACGCAGTTTTTTCATCTGAAAGATTCCAGCGGAATTCTGCACCCCTGGATTCAACATGTGCCCCGCTGTAGCGACCACCTACATACGATCTTAACCTCTCTGTCCCTCCAAGATTTCCTCCTGAACCATAAGTATTTGTTGCCTGTCGATTTTTTGCTAGTACGTCTATTGTTTCTGGATCACAGTTGGAGAAACAGGTAGCAGTTTCTTTGGCAATCAAATAATCCAAATCAGTATTCCCCTGTTTGCGAACGGTTGCATCGGAGCGATACCAGTTGAGAGCAACGGTGCTGTAGCTTAAAACAGGGATATAGGATGTCAGGTTATAATTCTGTACAAAATAATCCGGGGAATCAGAATTTCTGGCGGGAGAATCAGAAGTAGTATAAATAAGTTTCAAACCTTTCTGCGGATCTGTCCTGTCGTCTGTCCAATCAATTTGAAAACCATAGCTACTTGAAACACCTTCGAAACTTTGATTAGCCTCATAGATTAGTTCCCCGTCCTTGTCCCTTATTGCAGAAAGAGTAGATTCGTTTTTGGTTTGGAAACCGAAAATATCAAACATTCTATCGAAAAGAGTCAATGTTAGGCGAGCAAAATTAAATTTGGTATCTGAAAGCTCACTAATTACATAGTCATCGGGGTCCGAGTTCATCCTCCGGTTACGATATGATCTGAATGATCCCTTGTCAAAGTTTCCTTGACCGAAATCAAGCAGAAACGTTTTCGGAATAACCGGAATATCGGTAGCAAGTAAAATATTTCCACCAATATCGCCGGCTATAGCTATAGCAAAAAGATCAAGAGTAGTTTCCGTGCCTCCAAATTGAACATTGTTAAAACCACCAAGAAGACCGAACCCTGAACCAGCTCCAGGAATGATGTATGGCAACGGTAAAGCTAAATAGCCAAAATCTGTGGGAAATTGTTCAGTTCGTCTTTCAATCGCAGAAACACTGGATTGAATTAAGATAAAAATGGTAAATAAAAATGCTAATTTTTTTTGCAAATCTTAATTTTCTTTTTTAATACTTTTCATTAGTTTGATCAAACACCGAGTTGTTTGCTCTAGCATGGAATAGTTCCATAGTAGCCACAATTGAAGCTCATTTGTTAAATACATTTACTGTTAGTTAGAAAGCAGCGGTCTGCTGATAGACTAAATCAGTCAATATTCCTGAACCATAGTTGGATGGATTACAATAGTTTACCAATAAACCCATCAGTTATCCTTTTTGGTATCTGGACAATTAACATCGTCCCAGAAAGCAGAATTAATTTTGGGCATTGTAAATAGCATTCGAACAATGACGGTAAAAGGAAAGCTTTCAGTGTCACCTACTGCCAATACGTATCTACCGGTGTTAAATCTGTTGAAAATACGAAGGTAGTAAGTCCCCTCCTTGTAAACTCTGTTGGATTTGAATTTCTCTCCAATCTCTGGTCCGATCCAGTACCATTTTTCTCCATGTTTTTCATACCAAGGCCACCAGTTAAAGTTTTCACCATCTTTCCGTTCAATAAGTCTAAAGTTGGTATCAAGGACTTCGAAGGAAAACTTTTCTGCAAGTGGGCAGTCATCGATTTTGGGCACTGTAATACCTGCGTAAAATTTGAATTTCGAATCGCTGTCAATACGGTAGTAATGTGGCTTTCCCTTGAGTTCGGAAAAAATCGCCTTGGAGATTTCGGGCTCCTCGATAATGTAAGGTGCTTTAGCAGTGTTTGCACTATCAGAGCTCAAAACTGGTTGATGAGCATCAACAGACCATGATACCAGCGAAATGGAAAAGCACAGGATCAACTGGATGAATGTTTTTTTATTCACAAAGATGCCCTTTTACTCTGGTTTGTTCTATTGTTTGTTTTCCTTCTTCTTCCTCCAAAGTAGTTTCCATGGTAGGTAAATTTCATGATTTGGAGGGCAATTATGCCCAATATAATCCAGAATGAGGTTTCTGTGGAAAGGCTCATACAGTAGAGGTGTAAATGGAGTAAAAGCGTTATTAAATTGTTAAATATTACTTTAAGTATTGATATTTACTGATACAATTGCGAGGCCTTAAACCCTTAAACCTCAGATCAGAAATTCGATTTACTATTTATTCAGGTTTCCTGAAAAAATACAACTAAATTACCATAGGTCTTTCCAAATGGTGAGTGCTGGAAAAATTCTGAAATTATTGCTTTTGACATTGATTTTCTGTGGTAAATTAAGTACAATTGCTAGGGTGAAGTTTTCTTCCAAACCTTGTCCAAACTTTTTATGTCAGGCACCAATCCATATATTGAGAAACAGGACTTTAAGTTGCCTGAGTCTGACTATCAAATCACTTTTCTGCCGATGCAGAAAAAAGTGGAGGTATTATCGGAAAATATTTCAACAGAATCTGATGGACTTCCAGGCTCCATTCTTAATGCAGCCTTGGATGCAGGAATAGATATGGACCATTCTTGTGGAGGAGTTTGTGCTTGTTCCACCTGCCATATCATTGTGCGGCAGGGACTTGAAAGCTGCAACGAGGCAACTGATGATGAGGAGGATATGCTGGATTTGGCTCCAGGACTGGAGCCTCAATCACGTCTTGGTTGCCAATGTGTGCCGAATGGTACGCAGGCAGTAATTGTTGAAATTCCGGAGTGGAACCGTAACTTAGTCAGCGAAGAACACTGACACTGGAGAACCCATGATAACACTCACTGAAAACGCGGCAAAGGAAATTCAGAAAATCATGCAGAAAAATGAATTGGCAGAAGATGTATGTGTTCGTGTAGGTGTAAAAGGTGGAGGGTGTTCTGGGTTTACCTATACACTGGATTTTGACTCAAAAAAGACGAAATTTGATTTGGAGTTTGAATCACATAAATTAAAAATTCTGGTTGATAAAAAAAGCCATCTATATATCAAGGATACTGAAATTGACTGGAGTTATGGTTTGATGGATCGCGGGCTTAAATTCAATAATCCATCAGCCAAGGGTTCGTGCGGCTGCAAAACTTCATTTATGTTTGAGCCGCCGGAACAGGAAGAAGATTTTAAACCAAGTTGGATGTAAATTTAATGCAGGAGTTTTTATGGTTGTAACAGGAAGTCAGCAAACTATCGAAGAACAAATCAAGGAGGCGATCGAAACATCTGTTGCAGACTCAACTGTCGAAGTTGGCGGGGACGGACGACATTTTGAGATCCAGGTAATCTCTCCTGTCTTTGAAGGAAAACGTACCCTGGAGAAACAGCGGATTGTCTATGCAGCCCTCAATGACCTGATGGCTGGAAGTGATGCTCCAGTACATGCAATTGCTCGCCTTGAAACTTTAGTGCCTGAATAATCTCAGACACATTTCTGTCTACTCTAAATTAGATGATTATGAAAATTGAAGATAAACGAGTTACTTTTCCGAAATCTTTGTCAGTCAAATATGCTGGTAAAATTGTTGAAGAGACAGATACCCATTTGACGCTTGAGGGAGAGGATGAGGATTCGTTCCTGAAAATTTATAGTCCTTTTCGCGGAGTAGCAAAGCTGCTGCTGTTTGAAAATGATCAGTGGGTGGATGCAGAAACCTCATCTGCTATTTCTAACTTTGATCTTTCTTCCCTCGGACTGGGAGATCTTTCTGCTTTATCTGCCAAAGATGACACGGACTCTTCGGCAGATAAATAATGACTAGAAATTTTATACAAACAAAACAAAAGGTACAACCATTACTT
>ERZ651768.1246-NODE-1246-length-18790-cov-2.903062_pt1 | contig 18790 bp, 17 predicted proteins | sample MGYA00514754_ERZ651768 | MGnify/ENA metagenome assembly ERZ651768
TGAGCCGCTCCTTGTGGCGCTGACCCGTCATGACTCGCTACGACTAGCCGTTGATGGTGATCTTGCTGAAGCCCGATGCGTGAAGATCGTTGTCGTAAGTAGTGCCGACGGCTCCCGTCCATCACGGGTGCCAAGTGTTCGATTGAGCACGCCGCCTTCGGCACACCCGACGCCATGAAGGCACTGCGTGCCGGTCGCGCTCGACGGCGATACGATGTGAAGTCGACGGTCGCTCCAGTGCGAAGGCATCTGCCGACCACCTGAGGACGGATCATCCGACGACCCAACGCTACCTAAGAGCATCTCGGTCGGTGTAACACCGAGTGTCAAACAAAGAGCCCTGTCGCGATAGTACGGAAAAATCCAGTCGTAGCCGGGTCGGAGTGAAAAACCGATGGCGACTTGAATGGCCTCATGGCCAGCGGCACTGATCTGAAAGTAGGCGATACTTTGGTTCTTGAGTTGAATCTCCTTGTCGTCCAAGCGTCTCGACAATCGCATCGTGCGGTAGGCGCGAAGTAGTTGCTCTTGAGAAAGTTCAACGGTCTCGCGCCGGGGTGGGGTTGCTGCGGAGCGAGTCGAACTAGACGGAGTTTGCTCTTTAAAGCTCATTGACTATTTAGACCCGTTGAGACAGACCGTTTCTAGGGCCAGGAATTGCCTGACGACACCCACTGTCTGAGGCCATCCTCAGGCTGAACCGCGACATTATAGCATCGGATTCCGCTGATCAAATCTCGAGATTAACGAATGTAAATAGCTTAAAATGAATGAGTTATGGTTATGACTACAAGGAGTTTCATCCAGTGAGTAGGGCCAGAGTGCATTGCTGGGATGACATTGCTCCGGAGAAAGTAACAGAGATGATGTCGCGAAAAATCGTTACCGGTGAACGTTCGCTGGTCGCGCAGGTCTACCTCAAGAAGGGCGCTCTCGTGCCGATGCACGCTCATCCAAGTGAACAATTAACTTATGTGCTAGAGGGCAGTCTTCGGATGATGGTGGCTGGGGAGGAGTCGATCGTGCGAGCGGGAGAAATTATTCACATCCCGTCGGACGTGTCGCACCAGGCCGAAGCGTTGGCTGACACTTTGGAACTCGATCTGTTCAGTCCAGTGCGGCAAGACTGGCTGGCGGCTGACTCTTCTCCGGGTCGCTGATTCAACTCTAGACCTCCATTAGTGAATTCGACGATCCCAGTCATCCTGACGTCCGCCCGGGTGGACGCCGAACCGACTGCGCAGCCGGCGCATTTTCCACTTAAGATACTGATACTTGATCTCGCCGATGAAACCACTCATCCCACCTTTTAAATACAAGTATCCAACTACTAAGCCGCCCAGGTGTGACGTGTGAGAAGTACCGCCACCCGTATTGCCCACGTACAGAAAAGAGATCGCACCCAAAATCATGACTAAGTACTTTAATCGAATCGGGAACAGGAAATATACGAAGATGAGACGGTCGGGATAGTTGAGCGCTGACGCAAGCAATAAGCCATAGATCGCGCCGGATGCTCCGACTGTAACACTCCCAGGGTGAACGAGCGCAATCGATGGGAGGGCGGCGACGAGTGTTGTTACTGCAGCGCCTAATCCCGTGATGAAGTAGTACTTGAGAAATCTTTCGCTACCCCACAGCCGCTCCAGTTCGACACCGAACATCCAGAGCATCAGCATGTTGAAGAATATATGGGAGAGACCTGCGTGCAAGAATAGGTAGGTGAGTGGTTGCCACAGCCAGAAATACTCGAAAACGGCAACAGGCGTAAGACCAAAGAAGGTGACTAGACCTGGAGCCAGAGTTGTCATGACAAACGCCACAACATTCGCCCAGATGATTACCTTGATGGCGGGCGATATGCCTCCGGGTCCGAAGGAGTAGCTACTCGGCGCGTAACGGTATCGATACATCATCGGGGTGTTCCTGGAGTAGTGTCGACGCGTGCCTTGTGGGTCGGAGCCATCGTACCATAGGCCACACGCGTTACTTAGATACGGGTCTAGCGGGCATTGAGTCGGGTGAGAAGCCAACGACGCACATCGTCGAATTCCTCGATTCTTAACGCTCGTGCCGCAGTGGCCAATACGATGAGGCCAGCACTAATTGCAGTGCCGAGGCGGGTCGCCTGATGCCAGACCCCTAGTCCCGGCCATGTAGTTGCCAACCATTGTTCCGTTCCGAATGCTGCCCAGGCCATTAATGCAGAGGCCACACTAATCTTAACGAATGCCATCGCGATCCGAGGGCCCTCCAATCCACCGAGCCGGCGCTGCAGCAGGTAGAGTAGGGCTGCGGCGTTCACAAGGGCGGCGATAGCAGTACCGAGTGCGAGACCGCGATACCCCATTAGACGGATGAGCAATAAATTTAAGGCAACGTTGAGGACTACCGAGCCCACACTGATAAGGGCAGGTGTTCGGCTGTCCCGAAGTGCGAAGAAACTCGGAACGGCAATTTTAACCGTTGAGTAACCAAGAAGGCCTGGCGCATAGCACATCAAAGCGGCGGCGGTGGCTGCAGTATCAGCGGGTGTGAAGCTACCGCGTTCAAAGATGAGGGCGACAATTGGTGACGCCAGAGTAACTAAGCCGAGCGTCGCGGGAACGTTCAGCATGAACATTAATCGCAGGCCGCTCGAGATCGTTTGCCGCATCTCTTCAGGGTTCTCACGCGCTGCTTGTCTGGAAAGGGTCGGCAGGGCGGCGGTCGCGATAGATACACCGAACAATCCGATCGGTAGGTACATCAGTCGAAAGGCATAGCTGAGCCAGGACACAGCACCTGTTCCTTCGCCAGTCGCGAGTATCGTATTGACGAGCAAGTTGATCTGTACAGCGGCTAGGCCAAGGATGCCAGGGCCCATCAGTCGCAGAATCTCTCTAAGGCCAGGGTCCCGTAGGTTGAGTATCGGGCGGTAGCGATACCCGGCGTGGTGCAGGGCGGGCCACTGGAGGACGACTTGGCCAACACCGCCGATTAAAGCTCCGATGGCCATGCCCGCAATCGGCGGAAGTCCCACGCTTGGCATCAGCGGGACCAGCGCAAACCCGCTGGCAATCATGGCGAGATTGAACATGGCGGGGGATAACGCAGGTGTGAAGAATCGCTGCAATGAGTTCAGCATGCCCATAAACGCGGCAGCGATAGCCACGAGACTGAGGAAGGGCAGCATGATGCGTGTGAGTGTCGTCGCAAGTTCGAGTTTGCCAGGCACTTCATTGAAGTGTCCGGCAAACAACATAACGAGCGGCGCGGCAAAAATGATACCGATCGTGACGAGGAGTCCGGTCACTATCAGCAGTGCGTTAATTAACTGATTGCCGAGTTGCCAAGCCTGGGTGCGACCCTCCGCGGTAAGTCGTTTTGTGAAGGTGGGTACGAAGGCCGCACTCATGGCACCCTCGGCGAAGAGGTCACGCATCAAGTTTGGAATACGGAAACCGACGTAAAAGGCGTCCATCGCGTTGCCAGCACCGAACAGGTAAGCTAGGACCTGGTCGCGGATAAGGCCAAGCAGTCGGCTTGTCATTGTTGCAGCACTGATCACGCCAGCCGAGCGGAGTAGCCCACTCGATGATGGTGTTTCAGGGACTGGCGAGTCGGCCGGCGGGGGAGGCTGTAAGTCGGGCATTAACTGTATGTCAGCCTAACATACGGCCTTAGCCGGTAGTTCGTCTGTCGGTTGAGCGGACCGAGGTGATCACTAGGAAAACCTTGGTTAATGTGGAGTGGGGAGGTATGGGTTCGACTCGCGAGCTGCCATTTGTCGGGGTTGCGTCGGCCCGCTTCAGTTCCTTGCGATCACCGCTGGGCCAGATTTTCTTTGTCATGTCAGGACGCGGACTCTGTAATGTCACCATTGGAGCCCGTCGACATGCTGAGTACCGAAGATACATGGAACGGCACTCGACCGAGGTCTGGCGTGACGATGAAGGCCTCCGTGACGTGTACGATGAATTTGTTGCTTACCTCAGCGGTCGTAGTCAGACATTTGTGGTGCCCACGGACCTCCGAGGTGTTACACCGTTCGTTGGGCAGGTGTTGCGTAAGGTTCAGGCGGTGACATTCGGAACCGTGACGAGTTACGGGTCGGTCGCTCGACAGCTAGGTCACCCCCGAGCCGGACGGGCAGTCGGAACTGCGTTGGGCAGAAACCCTGTGCCGATCGTTATTCCGTGCCACCGCGTTCTTCGCTCGACCGGTGAGGTCGGCGGGTATGCCTTCGGCAGTACGGTTAAGCGGGCCCTACTCGGCATCGAGGGCTATCGAACGCGTTAGCGTCACTGAGCCAGTTTTTGCTTGACGAGTGCTCCGATGGTCGAACCGTCGACAACCTGGCCGGCGAATTGGGCCATCACCTGTTTCATCACCCGTCCCATGTCCCGCGGCGAAGTGGCCCCCGTCTCAGTGATGGCGGTGTCGATGATCCGTTCGATCGCTGCCTCGTCGACCGGTGGCGGGAGAAATGGTTGAAGCGCCTCCAACTCAGCCTTCTCTTGGGTGACTAGTTCGGTCCTCCCCGCCTGCTCGAACTGTGCGATGGAATCCTGCCGTTGCTTTGCCAGGGTCGCAACCACCTTTTGAGCATCCACGTCTGTGAGTTCCTGACCGAGTTCAATGCGACGGTTGACCAGTGCGGTCTTCAACATGCGCAAGGAACCTAGCGTCGTTTTGTCCCGACTGCGCATGGCAGCTGTCATTCCTTCGTTGACACGTGTCAAGAGGTCCATAACGGTGACGTGCCTGGGGTCAGGTCACCCTTTCTGAAAATGTGCGATCACGCGGGTCAGAATTTCGGTAAGTTGAACCTTTGGTTCATAACCGGTGAATTTTTGGAGCTTAGTGATGTCGGGGACGCGCCTCGGCATATCTTCGAAGCCTGCTCCGTAAGCCTGGTCGTAGGGAACCTTGACGATCTCCGACTGACTACCCGTCATCTCTTTGATTTTCTCAGCCAGCCCGAGGATGGAGATTTCCTGTCCGTTGCCAACGTTGAATACCTCCCCGACAGCCTTTGGCTCGTCGACGAGACGCATCAACGCGTCCACGACGTCACCGACGTAGGTGAAACTTCGCGATTGCGACCCGTCGCCGAACACAGTGATTGGCTGTCCTGCCAATGCCTGCTTCACGAAATTCGGCACCACCATGCCGTATTGGCCTGTCTGACGGGGCCCCACAGTGTTGAAGAGTCGCACGACGATGACTGGAAGCTTCTTCTCTTTCCAGTATGCGAGTGCAAGGAATTCGTCGAGGGCTTTACTACATGCGTAGGCCCAACGGTGTTTCCAAGTGGCACCAAGCCTGAGGTCGGCGTCTTCTCTGAACGGGATCTCCGTCGACTTACCGTAAACTTCTGAAGTTGAGGCAACAATGACAAGTTTCTTTTTCTGACTGTTCTTATTGGCCTGAGTCAGCACAACTTCCGTACCATGTACATTGGTCTCGATCGTGTGGACCGGACGTTCCACGATCAACTTGACTCCGACCGCAGCTGCTAGGTGGAACACAACGTCACAGCGATCGGTTTGTTCGGCTAAGAGGTCTTCATTGGTGACTGAATCGATTACGTATTGAAAGCCGCGCCGGTTCTTTAAGTGCTCAATGTTCTCCATTGAGCCTGTGGAAAGATCGTCCACCACTTCTACTTCATGGCCGGCGTCCAGAAGCGCTTCGGCAAGGTGAGACCCGATGAATCCGGCACCGCCAGTGATCAGGGCGCGCATGGTGGGATCGTATCACGTGGCGAAACGGAACGTGATGACATCACCATCCCGTACGACGTAAGTCTTTCCTTCGAGGCGCACGAGGCCGTGCTCCCGACACGAAGCGAGTGAACCGTGCTCGATGAGATCGGTATAGGCTACGACCTCAGCGCGGATAAATCCTCGTGAAATGTCCGAGTGAATTTCCCTGGCGGCATCCTGGGCCACCGTGCCTCGTGGCAGTGTCCACGCCCGGCATTCATCTTCGCCTACGGTAAAGAAGGAAATGTAACCAAGAAGTTCGTAACTCGCCCGGATGATTCGATCTAGTCCAGATTCTGCGAGTCCGAGATCTGCTGAAAAAGCCTCCGCGCTCTCTTTATCGAGCTGCCCAATCTCAAGCTCGATTTTGGCGCACACGGCCACGGCTTTGGCGTCTGCCTCGCGAAGGACTTCCTGGAGGGAAGGGTCGGTTTCCTCTAATCCGCTCGGTAAATCAGATTCATCCAGATTGTTAATGACGAGTAATGGCTTAGCTGAGAGAAACTGGAAACCTCGAAGAAGCTTCGAGGCTTGTGGCTCCAGTGCCATTCGTCGTAACGGCGTTCCGGCCTCCAGTGTTGCCTGACACTTCGTTAGAACGGCCTGTTCGGCCTCTAGGTCATCGCTCTTATGCTTCTTTAGGTCTCGGTGCAGCCGCTCGATACGACGCTCAGCGACTCCGAGGTCAGCCAGAATCAGTTCTTCCTCCATGGTGCGTGTATCCCGCACTGGGTTGATACTGCCGGAGGTGTGGGGCACCCGTTCGTCGCGGAATGCACGGACGATGTGGAGGAGTGCGTCGGCGTCTCTGAACGCTGCAATGTCCACAAGTGACTGGGTCGTGGCGTGGCCGACCATTTCGGCCAACTCCACAGTCGCTGGAACGCGTTGCTTCGGCCGGAAAAGTTCAACCAGACGGTCTAGCCTTGGCTCAGGCACCTTGGCGATACCAACGTGTGCTTCGGCGCGCCTAGTTCCGTCGCGTGCTTCCTCCGCGCTCGTCATCAGACGGAATAGCGTTGTCTTACCGACAGCAGGGAATCCGATGAGGGCTGCTCTTAACATCGAAAGTTTAACGAAAATTCGTATCTTCCTCGTGTTTTCACAAGAGTAAAACGAATTCTGATGTTCGAGGCGATGGTAACACGAAGGCGCTCAGCTAAGCATTCCCCCTCCACAGCATATTGTGCCCTAAGTTATTGCTACTCTATATTTTAGATATTGACAGGTTTCATGGGTTCTCTTACGATTGCTGTGGATTTTAGTGGAGTTTTATGGAGTTTTTAGGTGATTAGAGGGAACCTGTCGGCAAAGATAGACGATAAAGGCAGACTGAAAATTCCGTCTGCCTTTCGCGTCTCGATAGAGAAGCGACACGGTAGCACGCTGTTCATCACGAGCGTGACTGGCGAGTCGGTTCGTGTCTATCCAATGCCGGTGTGGGAAGCCATTGAAGCCAAGTTAGCCAAGGTGCCAAACGCTCACCCGTCCCGGCTCAGGTTTCTCGATCGCGTCAACTATTTTGGACAGTTTGCCGAATTCGACAAGCAGGGACGCGTTTCACTTCAAGCGCGGTTGCGTGAAGCCGCTTCCATGACCGGCGAGGTCGACGTCTTAGGTCAGTACGACTATCTCGAGATATGGAACCACAACCGTTTCGTTGCCAAGCTAGAGCGTGACCCGTATACGGACGACGACGCACGTGCCCTGGCGGAGTTTGGAATCTAATGGCCAACCCACATCACATACCGGTGTTGACGGCAGAGACCATGGGCTACCTGGGGCCCGAATCCGGGGGGGTGTTTATTGATTGTACCGTTGGAGCTGGGGGCCATGCTCGAGCGCTCATGGAGAGCGGCGCGACGCAGCTCCTTGGTTTCGATCGCGATCCCCAAGCACTTGTACATGCTACCGAGGCGCTGGCAGCTTGGCGCGATCAAGTGCAACTACTCCACGCGGATTTTCGTGATTTGGCATCAGTGCTTGATGACCGGGGCTTCGCCACCATCGATGGTGCCGTGGCTGATCTCGGTGTGTCGTCTATGCAATTGGATGGTGTGGAACGGGGCTTCAGCTTTCGGCGGGACGAGCCGCTTGACATGCGCATGGATCAGTCAACCGGTGCCACCGCCGCGGATCTCATTCGGGACATCTCTGAGCAGGACCTCGCGGATTTAATTTTTAAATATGGAGAAGAACGGCATTCTCGCCGGATCGCACGCGCCATCGTGGATACCCGTCGTGAGATGCCCGTGCGCACCACAGGTCAGTTAGCAGCGATTGTACGGCGAGCTATGCCCAAGCGAGGCTGGCAACGGATCGACCCCGCGACCCGCACGTTTCAGGCCATTCGCATCTGGGTCAACCAGGAGCTCGATGGCCTCGAAACGGCGCTAGAGGTGATCTGTAGGCGACTTCGTGGTGGCGCGAGGGTGGTCATAATCACGTTCCATTCACTCGAAGATCGCATCGTCAAACATACGTTGCGCGCACTCGCCCGAGGACAAGAAGCTATCGTCCGAGTCTTGACGAAGCACCCGCTTGTCGCAGACCTCGACGAGCGCGACCGGAATCCCAGAGCGCGGAGCGCCAAACTCAGAGCGGCGGAGCGGATTGCATGAGGAAGCGTCAAATCGATTATGCGGTTAAGAAACGCGTCCGGAATCAGGTCATCCGTGAAGTTGACCCAATACGGCAGCGCGAATTTCGGCAGTCGCTGGGAGTTGGGATTCTGTTGGTCGCCGTCATTCTGTTTGCCGCCTGGCAACACCACGAATTGCGGCAACACGGATATCAGATGGTGGAAATCGAAGAAGAACTGAAGAAAGTGCAGGAGGAAAATCAACGGCGACGGCTTGAGGTTGAGGGCCTTCGAGCACTGGACCGGATCGAAAGGATTGCGACCGAAGAGTTGAACTTAGAAGCCCCTACCGCGCAAGCGGTTGTGCACATTGAGCGTGTCACGCCAGCGCCACCGGCGGGCGACACGGTCGTGGCTCGCGGCAACGCAATTGGGCAGCGCGACAACTAGAGGAGGTAAGTGGCTACACCGGTAGGACCGAAGAAGCGGCGACGGCGGGCGCCCCGTGAACCCGGTGGCCTGTTCGCCCACTTCGATGCGCCAGAGGCACGCTTGGCAGACGCCCCAACCGTTCAGTGGCGCCAGACGATACGCCGCCGAATCCTCTTTGTGGTTGCCTTTCTAACGCTGTGGGCCGTAGGTATCGAGACCAGATTAGTTAACTTGCAAGTGTGGCAGCACGACTTCCTGAAGGGGCAAGCAAGAAACCAGCGGGACCGAGTGAGGAGCGTGCTTGGCCGACGAGGCGACATTCTCGACCGCAACGGTGACATCCTCGCGACTAGTTCCCAGGGTTATACGGTGTATGTGGCCGCAGGCGAAATCGACAAACCTGAGGAGTTCGCTAAAGAGCTCTGCGCCGCGCTGAACGGCTGTGGCAACATTTCTTACCTCATTGAACGTTTACGCAGAGGAGCATTCACTTACGTCGAACGAAAGACGGTCTCGGAAGAAGAGGTGGCGGCAGTCAAGGCGCTAAAACTGCGAGGTGTCGGATTTGAAAGGGAGCCTCAACGGCAGTATCCGAACAATCAGTTGGTTGCGCACGGCATGGGATGGGTCGGTACGGACAACATCGGCTTGGGAGGTGTTGAAGCTGCCTACGACAGGATCGTTCGAGGACAGGATGGCCAGACCCTCGACATGCGTGATGTGCATAGGCGTCTTTTTGATCGTATGGAGCTCAGTCCATCCACTCCTGGTATCACGCTCGAACTAACGATTGACAGGCACCTTCAGTACATTGCGGAGCGCGAATTGCGTGCCGCGGTTAACGAGCACGAAGCGGATGGTGGCACGGTCATCATTCTTGAATCTTCCACAGGCGACGTGCTAGCGCTCGCCAACGAACCTACCTTTGACCTAAATAAGAAAAAATTAATATCTGAAAAGGATCATCGACGCAATCGCGCCACGCAAGATATTTACGAACCGGGGTCAATATTCAAGCTGGTGACTGTTGCCGCGGCACTCGAGCAAGAGGTCGTTCAATTGGACGACCTGTTCGATGTTAGTGCTGGGAAGATCAGTCGCGATAATTGGGGTGGAAGGGTATTTACTGACTTTACCCGTTACGACGGCAACCTGTCGGTCCTGGACATCATCGTTAGATCGAGTAATGTCGGCGCTATCCAGATCGCTGAGCACGTTGGACCGGACAGGCTCCACGAATACGCGCAGCGATTTGGCTTCGGTCAGAGGGTGTCAACGGAGACCTCTGGTTTCATCCCTGGCGAGGGGGATGATGGACCCGAGAAGTGGACGGTCTCGACGGAGTTTCCTGGCGAGAGTCTTGGTGTACTGCATCCTCTTGAGGAGTGGAGGCCCGTTAACCTCGCGTCGTTCTCCATCGGCTATTACGTCAGTGCGACTCCGCTCCAGCTAGCGACCGCGATCAACGCGATTGCTAATGGTGGCGTGCTCATTCGGCCCCGGCTTGTGCGAGCGACCCGGCAAAACGGCAATCGAGTCGAGTTGTTACCCAGAACAAGCCAACCGGCCGTAACCCCCAAAACCGCCATGATGCTGACGGACATCATGGAGGAAGTCGTTAAACGAGGGACCGGAAGAAGCGCTGCTATTCCTGGCTACACCGTAGCCGGGAAGACGGGAACAGCTGAGAAGTTGATAGATGGGGTCTACCGTGCGAGGGAGCACAGAGCATCGTTTGTTGGGTTTGTCCCGTCACGCGACCCGGTTTTCACGATCCTAGTCTTGATTGATTCCCCCGGTGGGGCGCCAAACACGGGTGGGGCAGTCGCGGCTCCGGTCTTTCAGCGCGTCGCCGAAATTGCTCTTCGGTACAGCGGTGTCTCTCCTACGACGGAGCCCGTTTCTCGAATCTTCGCCTGGCGCCGAGGTGACTCCTTACCGGGCGTGCCGACCACACCGTCGCCAGCTCCCGCATACACCCCGGTCGCAGCTGTCGACCATGGGTCGCTAAGGATGCCCGACCTGTCCGGCATGGGACTACGTAGAGCAACACAAACGCTCACGCAGCTAGGATTATTAGTGAAGGTGCAGGGCGATGGGGTCGTCGTTGCTCAGTGGCCGACCGCGGGTAGTGCCATCGAACGTGGTGAGGAAGGCGTGCTTCAGGGGACACGGCAGGCGAGGGCCGTGGAATCCAGCGAGTCGCATCCATGACCCTAGGTGAACTGCTCTCACGGACGAGCACGCTGCTGGGGGAGGAGTTGACGACTGAGGACAGCCACGGAGATGTTCTAGCGCGCCCCGTTACATCGATCGCGTACGACTCAAAGCGAATGTCACCTGGAGCCGTGTTCGTTGGGCTTCGTGGACAGCAATTTGATGGAACGATGTTCGCGGGTGAGGCCGAACAGCAGGGTGCGGTGTGCATCATTTCAGCTTCACCGGCGACCCCAGGCATCCATCTGCCATGGGTGCGCGTACGGGACGCCAGACCTGCGCTGGCGGCACTGTCCGTTGAGTTCTTTGGACGTCCGAGCCAGGAGCTTCCGGTTATCGGTATCACAGGCACTAACGGGAAGACGACCACTGCCTACCTGATTCAAAGCATTTTTGAATCGGCCGGTGTGCAGTGCGGCCGCATGGGGACGATTGGTCACCAGTTTGGCTCGAATCACCAAGTAGCATCACTGACCACGCCTGAAGCTAGCGAAATTCAGCAGATGTTCAGGGAGATGATTGAAAACGGTGTCGGTGCGTGTGTTATGGAGGTGTCATCCCACGCACTCGCTCTGTACCGAGTAGCCCACACCCGCTTTACGACGGCGGTCTTCACCAATCTGACGCGCGACCACTTGGATTTTCATGGAGATATGAACCGCTACTTTGAGGCGAAGCGCAGGTTGTTTGAGTTGCTACCACAGGGGCAGCCGTCGATTCTGAATATCGATGATCCCCATGGCTCTATCTTGGTGGATTCCGTTGAGCGACCGGTGACCTACGCCCTGCAGAACGAAGCTGCCGTGACCTGCGGCTCAGTCGAGGGGTCTCTAACAGGATTACGATTCGACGTGCGAACGCCACGAGGCGAAGTACGGGTGCGATCAGCGCTTATCGGACAAGCGAACGTCTACAACATTCTTGCAGCAGTGGCCACGGGTGTGGCGCTCGATGTGTCGTTCAGTGCGATCGAAACAGGCATCGCGGCGGTGACGGCCGTGCCGGGTCGGTTCGAAATCGTGTCGGACGAGACCGATGAAGTCGCGGTAGTGATCGATTTTGCTCACACGGACGACGCACTGCGGTTGCTGTTGGAGTCCGCACGTCCATTGGCGCCAGGAAGATTAATCACGGTGTTCGGATGCGGTGGTGACCGTGACCGCTCCAAACGTCCCCTTATGGGAGCCGTGGCGGCCCGCTTGAGCGATCTCGTGGTTGTGACCTCGGACAACCCACGTTCGGAGGATCCGGCAGCGATTATTGAGGACACTGTTGCCGGCATAGACACGAGGTACGCCGGCCAAGAGGGAAATCGTGACTCTGTTCCGGGCGGAGGGAAGCAGACGCCATTTGTGACAATTGTCGATCGATCTGCAGCTATTAGCCACGCTGTTGGGGAGGCGCGTAGAGGTGACGTTGTGATCATTGCGGGTAAGGGTCACGAAACTTATCAGGTTATCGCTGGTGAGACCGTGCCGTTCAACGACGCTGCCGTGGCTCGTACGGCACTGACGCAGCGGCGGAGTAATTCGCGCGTGTCGTGAAGGGACCCGTGCCGAAGCAGTCACCCTGGCAATTGACGGCAGAGGAGATCGCTGGTGTTGTCGGGGGGGCACTGGTCTCGGGTGAGCGAGGTGAGCGATTTGGGCCAGTCTCTATCGACACGCGCACGCTGGCCGCTGGTGATTTATTTTTTGCGATTCGTGGCGAACGGTTCGATGGCCATGACTTTGTGGCAGGAGCGCTCGATGGTGGAGCTCGAGGTGTGGTGGTGAGTGATCGCAGAGCGGTGCCGACCTCGGCGACCGCGGTCGTCATCATCGTACAGGACACTGTCGGAGCGTTGCAGGCCTTGGCTCATCATGTCCGGGCCGGGTCAGGGGCGCGTGTCATCGCGATCACCGGTAGCACAGGTAAGACATCGACCAAAGAGATCGTGGCAGCGATTCTTGCGGCCCGTTATCGAGTCGTCCGAAATCAGGGTAACTGGAATAACCATATTGGGCTTCCATTGTCGCTGTTGGCCTTACTGGCACGGCCGGAACTCGCCGTCGTGGAACTTGGCATGAATCACGTTGGCGAGATTGCACGTCTAGTCGCCATCGCCGAGCCAGATGTTCGTGTGTGGACTAACGTTGGGGATGCACACGTTGGGTTACTCGGCTCAGTCGAGAGGGTTGCCGACGCCAAGGCTGAGATCATGGAAGGTGCAACCTCTGACAGTTTATTGATTGCGAATGCCGACGACACGTATGTTATGTCGCGCGCTCGACGGTTTCCCGGACAGGTCGTCACGTTTGGAATACACGCACCAGCTGATGTTAAGGCGTGCGATGTGCGCGTTCGGGGCCTTAGTGGTGTTGAGGCCACCATCACTACCAGCGAAGCATCGTTGCCGCTACGGGTGCCGCTCCTTGGACCCGGACAATTTGCGAATGTGTTAGCAGCGGTCACCGTCGCGTTACAGTTCCAGATTCCACTCCACACGATCGCGGCTGAGGTGAGCGCACTGAAGCCGTTTGTGCACCGGGGCGAGGTGTTCAGTCTGCGGAACGGCATTGTTGTCGTCGACGACTCTTACAATTCGAGTCCATCGGCCCTCACGGTTGCGCTGGAAATCTTGACAGCTGAAAAGGCAGACGGCCGGCGGGTGGCTGTGCTTGGCGAAATGCGTGAGTTGGGTTCGCGCGGACGGGAAATCCACCGGCACAGTGGCCTCATGGCCGCTAAATGCGGACTTGATCTATTAGTGTCGGTGGGCGGCCCGGATGCGATGGCTTTGGCGGACGGCGCTATCGACGGGGGCCTCGACCCCGCACAGGTTCATCACGTCACCACTAGTGACGAGGCCGGCCCGCTGACCGCGTCATTACTGCAGACGAGCGATCTCGTACTTGTCAAAGGATCCCGTGGCGTGCAGACCGACCGGGTTGTTGAGTATTTGAAATCGGAGCTGGCGTAATGCTTTATCACCTACTGTATCCATTCCACACTGAGTTATCGGTACTCAATGTGACGCGATACATCACGTTTCGGACCGCCATTGCCAGTCTCACTGCGTTGGCGATCAGTCTCCTGTTAGGTCCGTGGATGATCCGAAAACTCCGCGAGGCACAGATCGGTCAGGTCATCCGAGCGGAAGGGCCGGCAACGCACCAGCCAAAGGCTGGTACGCCGACGATGGGTGGGTTGTTAATTCTCATTGCAGCACTCACGCCGACATTACTTTGGGCTGACCTCACGAACCCGTATATTTGGATTGCCATCCTATCGACGATTGCGTTCGGCGCAGTTGGGTTCGTGGATGACTACCTCAAGATCAGCCGACAGTCGCATCATGGACTACGCCCTCGCTACAAGTTCGTAGCCCAGATTGGCATCGCCGTGGCAGTCGGCATGGCCCTACTGGCTTTGACCGACGAGGGCCTCTACAACACGAATTTGATCTTTCCGTTCTTCAAGGACTTCGTGCCTGATCTCGGCTGGTTATATGTGCCACTCGTTGTCCTGGTCCTTGTTGGCGCATCTAACGCTGTCAACCTCACTGACGGTCTAGACGGTTTAGCAATCGGCACCTTTACGGTGGCGGCAGCCGCGTTTACTGGGTTGGCCTATGTCACTGGTCATCGCGTGCTAGCAGACTATCTTCTGCTCGTTGGATTTTCGCCGACCGCTGAGTTAACGATTTTTTGCGGTTCACTGGTCGGGGCCAGCCTCGGGTTCCTCTGGTACAACTCTTATCCAGCCGACATATTCATGGGCGACGTTGGCTCTTTGGCGCTTGGCGGCGCGCTCGGTACCGTCGCCGTGTTAATCAAGCAAGAGCTGCTCCTGCCTTTGGTCGGCGGGATTTTTGTTCTCGAAGCAGCTTCAGTGATTATCCAAGTGGCCGTGTTTCGTATGACCGGGCGCCGAGTCTTTAAGATGGCGCCGCTTCATCACCACTTTGAACTTAGTGGATGGAGTGAACCGAAGATCATCGGACGGTCTCTCATCGTAGCGGTGATCTTTGCGCTGTTTACCCTAACGACGCTGAAACTTCGTTAGGCGAGATACACATGATTGAAATGGTGCAGTCCGAAGCTAACACGGAGTTCACGGTTGAAGGGCGTCGAGTGATCGTTGTCGGCGCCGCACGTAGCGGATTAGCGGCGGCTGAACTTCTCGCTACGCGAGGCGCCGACGTTGTGGTGACGGACATACGCACCACAGTGAATCAGGACCTTGGTCGGGTATCGAGACGGGTGACGTTTGAGCTCGGCGAGCATCGTGACCAAACGTTCATCGGTGCCGACCTCGTGGTCCTGAGTCCAGGGGTGTCACCGGAGCAGGCGGCAGTTCGGACAGCACGTGAATCCGGGATTCCGGTTATTGGTGAGCTGGAGTTGGCGTCCCGATGGCTGCGTGGGAGAGTCGTGGCGGTGACCGGAACCAAGGGTAAATCGACTACGAGCTTGCTCGCGGGCCGGCTTCTCGACGCCGCAGGTTTCTCAACTCTGGTAGGTGGAAACGTCGGCCCGGCTCTAAGTGCCCAAGTGGCACAGTCGACACCCGATGTCATTCACGTTGTGGAGACTAGTAGTTTTCAATTGGAACTGACGGAGCAGTTTCATCCTTGGATTGCCGTTGTTCTCAATGTATCTCCCGATCACTTGGATCGCCATGGGACATTAGAGCGATACACAGCCGCTAAAGCGAAGATCTTGGCTAATCAAGGGGACGCGGATTGGCTCGTGGTTAATGCCGATGATCCGCAGGTGCTCGCAATGGTTGACGGGAGTGATGCCCAGCGTTTGCCGTTTGCCCTGGACACATCGATTCCTAATGGCATCACGCTGGTCGATGACGTTATCGCCCGCCGGATGCCATCGGGGTCCGTGCCGCTAGTACCTCGCTCCGCAGTCCAGCTCATCGGCCGGCATCTTTTGCAAGATGTCCTCGCGGCCGTGGCCATAGGAGTCATCGTCGGCGCGACAGCTGAGGCGATGACACGCGCGGTGGCGGCATTCGAGGGTCTTGAGCACACGCTTGAGCCAGTGCGCCGGGTTGGGGGTGTCCAGTTTATTAACGATTCAAAAGCGACAAATCTCGCCGCCGCTCGACACGCTATTGAAAGCCTCGGTCCAGGCTTGGTACCCATAGTCGGTGGACGGTTTAAGGGTGGTGACTGGCGTGTTCTACAGGACGGGCTGGTTCAACGAGCGAAGGCGCTGGTGGCCATCGGTGAGGCGCGGCCGCAGATCGTAGAGGTGCTCGGTGGCAGTGTGCCGGTGCACGAAGCTGACTCTCTTGCTGAGGCGGTGAGGATGGGGTTCACGCTGGCAGCGCCGCATGGCACGGTGCTGTTGGCCCCAGCATGTGCCAGTTTTGACATGTTCGAGGACTACGCGGAGCGGGGCCGGCGTTTTAAGGAAGAAGTAGAGCTTTTGGCGGGAAGCGTGACGGAAATCGGTGAGCAGTGAGTAGTCATCAGTTGGCTTGCGGCGGTGGAGAACTGGCTGCTGGGAACGTAGGCCGTCCCGGTCTACGAGGCCGGTGTCTCGGTCCCCAAGTCTGGCTGATGACTACTTACTGCTCACGGACGGCCGCCACCTGTGTTTCGGGCTGACCCGGCTAAACCTTTAGGGTTCGGTCGGGCGAACGGGAAACTGTAACTATGGCGCTAAAGCTAAAGTCAGACAAGCTGCTTTTTCTGGCTGCGTTTCTCTTGGTTTGCGTGAGTGTCGTAATGGTTTATGTCGCATCATCTGCGCTTGCCGCTGAGCAGTATCAGAACGCGGAGTATTACCTTTGGAAACAGTTGAGCGTAGCGATCGTCGGACTCTTTGGCCTATGGATTTTGATGCAACTGGACTACCGGAATTATCGCCAGCCAGTCGTCATTTGGACTGCGCTAGTCAGTATTACGGTGCTCTTGGTGGTCGTGTTGTTCTCGAGGGAGGTCGGAGGGGCGCGAAGGTGGCTTTGGTTGTTTGGGATCATCGGCATCCAACCCTCAGAGTTTGCGAAGCTGGTAGTGATTCTATTCTCGGCTGCGATTCTCGAACGTCGGATGGGCCGTATTAATGACATCGGCTACGCGCTCGGACCTATAGCAATCGTTGTAGCGACCGTAAGCGGATTAATACTGCTGGAACCTGACCTTGGCACGGCAGTATCCATTATTGCGATTGTTGGGGTCATGACCTTCACCGCTGGCCTCAGTTTTCGGTATCTACTTGGAGGTGGGCTCGTCATCCTTCCGGTGTTCGCTGTCGTCGCTCGCGTTTCTCCGGAGAAATGGAGCCGGTTGATCACATTTTTGGACCCGTGGAAAGACCAGCTGGGTGATGGGTGGCAGGTGATCCAGTCTCTGATTGCCGTTGGGACCGGCGGCATCTGGGGAGTAGGAAGGGGTGCTGGCGTGCAGAAGTTGGGTTTTCTGCCGGAACCCCACACGGACTTCATCTATGCGGTCATTGCGGAGGAGACCGGCCTGATTGGAGCGACGGTAGTGCTGCTTTGCTTTTGTGTCGTTGCCTGGCGAGGAGTCCGGATCGCACTCCGCGCCCCTGATCGATTCGGTGCATTTATAGCGGTAGGCCTCACTACGATGTTGACGCTTCAAGCCTTCATGAACATCAGCGTGGTGCTTAGCCTGCTACCCACCACAGGAATCCCACTGCCGTTTGTGAGCTCGGGTGGTTCGTCACTCCTCTGTAGTCTGGTGGGGATGGGTGTCCTACTCAACGTGTCACAGCACGCGTCGGCGGAGGGGTGAGGATGGATGGGTCAGACGGACCAGTGGGACGCGAGGATGTCCAAGATGGTCGACCTCAGTGTAGTGATTGGTGGTGGTGGGACCGGAGGCCACGTATTTCCTGGCATTGCAGTTGGCAGGGAGCTGCTTCGACAGCGTCCGGAAGCGTCGGTGGTATTCGTGGGCACTTCACGGGGCCTGGAGGCGAAGGCGGTGCCCCGTGCGGGGTTCAAGGTCGAGTTCATTCGCAGCTCTGGCTTCAAGGGCAGAACATGGCTGGAGACGGTATACGCCGCGATGTTGCTACCGCTCAGCGCTTGGGATGCATGGCGCGTAGTCTCCCGTTGGAAGCCAGACCTTGTCGTAGGCGTTGGAGGATACAGTTCAGGTCCACTCGTGCTGATAGCCGCACTGCGAGGTGTTCCAACCATGCTATTGGAGCAAAATGCTGTGCCAGGGTTAACGAACCGTCTACTGGCACCGTTTGTACGGTCTGCAGCCGTTTCGTTCGAGAGATCGCTAAAAGTTTTTGGCCACAAAGGCTTCGTGAGTGGCAACCCAGTGCGCCCAGAGTTTTTAGGCCCTATGGTGCAGACCGACACACCGCCCGACACTTGTCGGCTACTGGTTGTGGGTGGGTCTCAGGGTGCGCGAAAAATCAACGAGGCGATGACGAACGCGGCACCGGCGCTCGCGGCAATCCGCCCACGGCTGATTGTTACCCACCAAGCCGGGCCCCGCGACGTCGACTCCGTACAGAAAGCCTACGACACGGCTGGAATCGAAGCACGAGTGAAATCTTTTCTCGAGCCTATCGCTCCGGAGATGTATGCCTCAGAGATCGTCCTCTGTCGTGCGGGCGCGACGACGCTCGCGGAACTCGCGGCAGTGGGTCGCGCGAGCATTTTGGTGCCGCTCGCAACGGCTACCGACGATCACCAGCGCCGGAACGCAGAAGTAATCGCGGACGCTGGCGGTGCCGAAGTGCTGCTGCAGGACGATTTACAAATGACGGTAGCCCAGCGGATTGGCGGCCTCGCTGCCGACCCGTCGCGCCGAACCCTGATGGCC
>ERZ651768.1248-NODE-1248-length-18769-cov-5.849026_pt1 | contig 18769 bp, 13 predicted proteins | sample MGYA00514754_ERZ651768 | MGnify/ENA metagenome assembly ERZ651768
ATTGCAAACCAGATATCACGCCATCGCCACTTCTTTTTCAATAAAATATATCCAATAATCATACCTGAAATATGAGTGACATGACTTATTCCATCAGAGTTGCCAAGCACTCCAAAAAAAGCAACTGTGCCCATAATGATAACAAGCCACATTGATCTTACTGGTATTAATCCCCAAATATATAGCATTCTATTAGGGTATGAGATACCATATGCTAATAAAATTCCATATACAGCTCCGCTTGCACCAATAACGGGACTATCAGAACCCATCTGAAACAGATATGTTATCAAACCAGAGCCAATTCCAGTAATAAAATAAAATCTAAGAAAATTATTTTTCCCCCATGCTTCTTCTAGCTCTCTTCCAAAAACCCATAGCCCAAGCATATTTAATAAAATATGTGATATGCCTACAGAAGAATAAAACGGAGCATGAAAAAACATATATGTAAAAGGCTGCCAAAGCATAAAATCTGATATAAAAGAGGTGGGAACCAGTCCAAATAGTCTGAAAAATATATCCTCTTTACCTGAGACGGATTGTAGTATATATATTCCAAAATTAACCGATACTAATATTTTAATAGCATCTGTAAATAGGTGAGGCTTATAAGCAACCTGTCCTGGATTGAACTGTAATCTATATTTCATTTATATCTTAAATATACATATTTAATATTAAAGCTTCCCTCAATAAATAATTCACATTAAACACTACTAAGAACAGCCCTGGCTACTTTAAATGATTTTAAACGATCGAACCCTTCAAAATGATAACATAATTGCTTATAGAGATAGTTTGATATTATTCTTTTATCTTTTTTTAAAACTTCATTAAATGTTATTTGTTCTATATTACCATTCACGAGGTTGTGTAATATTTTCAAACTGTGTTCCCCTTCACTTGGATCAGGAAACTCATACCCAGGCATTTCATTATTTGTTAAATCAATCCTAAAGCCCATTTCAGATAAGACTTCACATTCATATATCCAGAAAGCAAGGTTCGGCTCAACACTCCCCTTTTCAAAATAATGAATATTATCAATTAACAGTGTAAATAATTCAGGATGGAGGTCATTTTTTTCTAATGTGAAATCTGTTATTTCAAGAATAGACTGCAGTAACGTCATCTTTTTTAATGATAGGGGAATTTTTAACCATATTTCTACAAAACTTACTTTTGAAACTATTTGTAGCTCTCTTTTTTCTTTTTCATTATATATGATTTGGATATAACTAAGAGGCTGAAAATATACCGCGGTCAAATTTTTTTTTGATTGTGCACCTTTGATTATAAATGAAACCTTTCCTTTTTCTTTAGTAAAGCACCTGGAAATCAAGCTTGTTTCTCCGTAAGGGAATGTTTTTAAAACAATGGCAGAGGTATTAACAATCATTTTGACCCATCAGGATCAATATGCTTTAGCATATATTACTTCATGCTTAGCAGGTTTTCCAGAAAAGATACAATGAAGATTTTTGGGGTTCTCATCAAAAGGAATACAGCGAATGGTCGCCTTTGTTTCCTCTTTTATTTTTGATTCCGTTTCCTCTGAACCATCCCAACCACACCTGATAAATCCACCAGTATTAATAATATCTTTAAACTCTTCATATGACTGAACCGTGTGAGTGTTATTATCTCTGAAAGATTTAGCCTGGTCTAATAGCCCATTTTGAATCTGTATTAATAGTTCAGATATTTTTTTACAAACCTCGCTATATGATATGGAAAACTTTTCTCCATTATCTCGTCGTGCAATTACAACCATCTTTGATTCTACGTCCCGAGGTCCAATTTCCATTCTAATAGGCACACCCTTCATTTCCCATTCGTTAAACTTATAGCCAGGCGAAAAATCACTCCAATCTACAAAATAACGAATACCAATATTTTTTAAATCAGTTACTATAGAATCAATATAGTTTTTAACCATTTGTTTTTGATCTGTATTTCTAAAAATAGGAATTAACACCGCCTGTATTGGTGCAATATTTGGTGGCAACCTAAGACCCTTCTTATCACCATGCGCAAGAATTACAGCACCAACAAGCCGAGTACTTATCCCCCAGCTAGTTGCCCAAACAAATTCTTCATTATTATCTTCTGTCTGAAATTTTACATCAAAAGCTTTTGCAAAATTTTGTCCTAAATAATGTGATGTACCAGCTTGAAGAGCTCTTTTATCCAACATCATAGCTTCTATACAATAAGTTTTAACTGCTCCCGCAAACTTTTCTGATTCAGTTTTCAAACCAGTAAACACTGGAATAGCCAAATAGTTTTCTGCTAGTTGTTGATATAGCTCAAGTATATCAAGAGTTTCTTTTTGTGCTTCTTCTTTGTTTTTATGTGCCGTATGCCCTTCCTGCCATAAGAATTCAGTAGTCCTAAGAAACAACCTGGTCCTCATTTCCCATCTTACTACATTTGCCCATTGATTTATTAATATTGGTAAATCTCTATAAGACTGTATCCATTTTTTATACATGGACCAGATAACTGTTTCAGAGGTTGGTCTAATTATTACCTCTTCCTCAAGACGAGATTCTGGGTCCACTACTAGCTCATTATCTTGAGATTTCAATCTAGTATGAGTTACGACAGCACATTCTTTTGCAAAGCCATCAACATGTTCTGCCTCTTTAGATAAAAATGATTTTGGTATTAATAATGGGAAATAGGCATTTGTGTGTCCTGTTTTTTTAATCATGGTATCAAAAGCTTCTTTAATATTCTCCCAAAGCTGAAACCCATAAGGTTTTATCACCATTGTGCCCTTAACAGGGCCATAATCAGCTAGATCGGCTTTTATAACTACTTCTGTATACCAGCTGGATATATCGGTATCTATATCTGGAATATCTTTACTCATAATTTGTAACCCATATTCATTAAAATAAAATTACCGGGTTCAATTGATTCGACCAAGTGCTTTACTAGTATTTTTATCTATTTTATGTACCTATTTTAGATTATAAAATATAATTATATGATAAGCCAAAACAGAGTCAAACAAATTCAATCTCTAAAAACCAAAAAAGGGAGAAAAAAAGAAAACTTATTTATGATTGAAGGTGTCCGATGCGTTCAATCGTATTTGAAAAAAAGCAAATTAATTAAAGAACTCTTTATCAGCGAAACTTTTGCTAAAACGAATAAAAAATTTCTCAAATCATGCGAAAAATACAATACTGCTTACTCCATAGTTACAGATAAAGATATGAAAAATATATCAGACACAAAAACGCCATCAGGAATTACTGGCATTTGTGCATTTAAACCTAACCCTGGGTTAGACTTCGAATCAAAAAGATGGTTATATTTATATGAAATTTCAGACCCCGGAAATTTAGGATCTCTCTTAAGATCAGCCGCTTGGTTTAATATAAAAAATATTGCACTATCAAAAAACTCTGCAGACCCATTTAACCCTAAGGTTATTAGATCCGCAACGGGGGCACATATATATTTAAATATTCACCAAGATATTGAATATGAAATTTTTTTAGATCATGGGTATTGCTCTATTGGCACAGATCAAAATGGGACTCAAAAAATAGAAGACTTAGACTATGACCTTAAACTTGTCCTTATTTTAGGAAGCGAAGCAAGGGGACTTGACACATCAGTCAAAAAAAGATTAAACAAAATCATATCGATTGAAAAATTAGGATATGGAGAATCATTAAATGTTGCAATCGCTGGATCGATACTAATGAATGGTATAGCTAAAAAATAAAATGGGACATCTGATAAGATGCCCCATTCATAGTGCTGGTTAATATTTTTATTTCTTTTTACTCTGTATGAAACCTAATCTTATTGTCTTTTCAAAGCAACCTATATTTTTATTTTTCAAAACAATTTTATCGAAATAAATCATCTTTTCGTTATAAAAATTGGATGGTGTAAGTTTCACAGTATGAATCCTCAGGAGCCTGATTATCATGAACAATGTAATAAGCATTGGAGCCGTATTCGGCATCGTTATTTTGTCGGTTGTTTCCGCTTTTACCGTGGGCGGAATAATCATGGGGATATCTGTATCCCCTCCTGAACAAATAGATAAACTATACATTTATATTTCTTTCTTCTTAGGTCAGGGGATCATACTTGTTCCACCACTTTATTATCTAAACATCAAACAAAGACCTGTGCTCGAATCTTTGAGAATAAAAAAAGTATCTCTCACTACTATTCAGTATTCACTCATATTTAGTGTTGGTGTGTTAATAATATTTGATACCCTGGATCGAATAATACATCAAATTATACCGGAGCCTGATTACATAATTGGTTTAGGTGACATAATGCAACCAGATTCAACACTTGGACATTTGTTTCTTTTTCTTGCAGTTGTTATTGTAGCTCCAATTGGCGAAGAAATAGTTTTTCGTGGTTTTTTACAAAAATTCTTAGAAAACTATTGGAAAGATATAACACGTGCAGTGCTCGTAACTAGCCTCTTTTTTGCGATGATACACTTCAATCCTTATTGGACTATTCAGATATATTTACTAGGCGTTGTTCTTGGGTTTTTAGCATGGAAAACAAAATCTGTAGTCCCAAGTATTATTCTACATAGCATAAATAATGGTGTTGCTTATTTACTATCTATATTTGATGACACGACTTTAAATTTTTATTTATGGAATAAACAGGTGTCTCCAATATTTATATTAATGGCAGTTTATTTCATTTATAAAGGCCTGGAAGGCATAAATATTATAGAGGCCTGATATGCGGAAAGAAATGTTTAACCATGAAATAAATATACTAAGAGATACCTATCGTCGCTTACTACGCAGGCAGGCGAAAACAAATCTGATCAAACTAAACAAGAAAACACATCCGGCAGATTTGGCTACAGTATTTAGATATTTTACCGATGAAGAGCAAATAGAAATATTCTCTTTAATGAATGAAACTGAACATACAGCTGAGTTTTTATCAGAGCTAGATGATGCTTTAGTCAATGACCTTTTATCTAAGGAAACCTTAGAACGAATAGCTGCAATAATTGAGAGGGCCCCTACAAATGATCAAAGTGATATCCTTAATGCACTAGATCAAGAAAAAGCACAAGCCGTTTTAGAATTATTGGAGGTAGAGGAACAAGAAGAGATTGCTGAGATAATGGGGTATCCGGAAGATAGTGCTGGTACATTAATGAATACAGAGGTTTTCACGTTGCATGAGGAAATTACTGCCGGGGACGCCATAAAAACGTTACAAGATCAAGAAGATGCTGAGATGGTATTTTACCTTTACATCACTGATGACGATGATCGTTTGGTTGGAGTTATCTCACTCAGAGCATTAACCACCACACCATCTAAAACTACACTCAAAGATATAATGATCAAAAATGTTCACTCAGTAAGGCCAGAGACTGATCAGGAAGAGGTCGCTAGGATTGTCGCACAATATAATTTTTTAGCTGTTCCAGTTATTGACCCTGACTCACATCTTTTAGGTATTGTTACGGTTGATGATGTGGTAGATGTAATACGCGAAGAAGCTACAGAAGATTTTTTACAGATGGCTGGTGCAGGTAAAGATAGGGAAATATTATTAAAATCAAGTTGGGAGAATGCAAAAACGAGACTGCCCTGGCTTTTCGCTAGTTGGATTGGCGGTATTATTGCAGCCTCTCTAATAGGAATATTTGAAAATATGCTTGAAAATATAATTGCACTTGCTGCCTTTATCCCTGTTATTCTAGGTATGGGTGGGAATATTGCTACCCAGTCATCAACAATAATAGTTAGGGGTATGGCAACTGGAAGAGTGAACTTTGGAGGAGAGATAAAACTTATTATTAAAGAAATGAAGGTTGGTCTCATGCTTGGAATTTTATACGGAATATTGTTAGGTATTTTTGCTAATCTTTCATTTTCTGACGCTCCAGATTCTCTTGGTATTGTAGTGGGTCTGAGCATCTGTGTATCCATGATCGTTGCTGCCACGGTTGGGACTGTGATACCATTGATTTTAAGAAAACTGGATATAGACCCTGCTGTGGCCACAGGGCCTTTTGTGACAACAAGCATCGATATTTTAGGAGTATTATTTTACTTTTTAATCGCTGGATTATTTTTATCCATATAACATGAACTTGTTTCTTTTATTAGGAACAGGTTTTTATTTCTGTTTCGTAGTCTTAATATTTTCAGGTTTACTATTTAGAAAAAAGATAAATAACATTGACCATAATCTTCCTAAAGTGTCCGTAGTAATGGCCGCAAGAAATGAAGAAAAAAATATTTCTTTTATCCTAGACGACCTTGTCAATCAATCTATTGATAAGAATAATTTTGAAATCCTTATAGCCAACGATCGTTCTGACGATATAACTGGTGAGATTATTGATCAATACGCATCAGACTATACGTTTATTAAAACGATTCATATTTATAATAAAACTACTATGGCTCCAAAAAAATATGCCCTGACCCAAGCTATAGAAAACTCTAGCGGTGAAATAATTGTTGCCACAGACGCAGACTGTCGGGTGTCAAAAGATTGGGTAAAAAGTATGGCCCTGTTAGTACAAAATACCGGTAAAGTAGTCATTGGATATTCAAAGATAGATAGTTCAAATACACTTAACCAATATCAGAAAATAGATTTTTTAGGTATAATGGCAGCAAATGGGGGGCTATTAACCCATGGTATAGTTTCTTCTGGTTCGGGCCAAAATCTTGCATATACAAAAGAAGATTTCTACACAATTAACGGATTTGAACCTGTAAAAGAGCATATTTCTGGTGATGATATGTATATAGTTCAAAAAATTTCATTATTACGGGGGGCTATATTCAATTACGATCCACACAGCTTTGTATCTACCTTGCCTAAAGATTCAATCAAAGGTTATCTTAATCAACGGATACGATGGTCATCAAACTCTAAGTTCGCATTAACTACCAGTCCATTATTTTTTGGATTTTTGCTGTCTGCATTTTTTGCAAATTGCTGTATTCTATTTAGTATAATATTTTATCCTGTTTTATCATCATTCTTAATAATGATAAAATTCTTTCTGGAAGCTTTTGTTATATTTATCGGAAGCAGACTATTTTTAACCAAGGTTTCTCCGTTTGCATATATAATATGGAGCCTGACTCAGCCTATTTACATTCCTATTGTTGGTATAGCCGGATTAATTGGGAAATATTCATGGAAAGAATAAACAATAATAACAATCTTGATATAAGATGAATAGACTTACTGTAATATCCTATTATAAATGGAAAATTTTATTTTGGATTATTTTATTTTCCTTAATAGTTACTGCATTTATTTATGGACCTGAGTATGGTATAGATCAAAAATTTGTAGTCTTTACGACTGTAGTACTTGGAATATTCACACAAGTATTTGCAGGAATAACCTCCTTAGTCGCTTTAATCCCGTTTTTCGGCCCGTTTATTATAAAAGTAATATCCATACCTATTTTTTATATCCTAAATGCTGTTGGATGGATAGTATCCGGTGTTGCAATAAAAAAAGGATATGTAAACGAGTTATCAAAAAGTAGGACTGTTACTCTAGCGCTCTTAATTGGTATTATTATTGGCTATATACTGGGAAATGTTATCCCATTAGAATAATGAACATACTAATATTACAAGGGCCAAATCTTAATCTTCTTGGATTAAAATCTGCTAGCATTGGTGATTCACTAACGCTAGATAAGTTTAATCGAGCAATTCGATTACATCTTAGAAATACCAAAAACAAACTAAAGATTATTCAAACACATAAAGAATATCTGGCACTTAATTTTATTCAGAGGAATCGAAACCTGGCAAAAGGTTTAGTAATTATTCCAACATCTTGGGCAAAGTATAATCAAACTATATTGGAGACCATAATCTTGTCAAATCTTCCTACAGCAACAGTTTATTTTGATAAACCCTTTAGCTTTGGTACCGGAGAAAAGGAGTCTATTCTTTCAGGAGAAAATATTAAATCATTTACCGGGCATCCGTTAGAGGCTACCATATCAGCAATAGATTATATTGCTAACAAAACATGATTAAAATTTCTCTCTTTATAATATTAGCTCAACTTATATCAGCTCAAAACCTGGAAAACGCAAATACCTCACCAATACATATACTTGGCACCATAAATAAAATTGAACCCCCTACACAATTAGATACGATATTTAATCCTTTGTGGGTAAAAGACTTAGGATTACTTCTACCATGTAAAAATATAAAAATTCCTAAAAGCGCATCTCGCCTGCCTAATGCTCCTCGGGACTACAGAAATGGAACCCATAGGGGGATAGATTTTTTTGCTAACTGGGGAACAGAAGTTAGAGCTGTAACCAAAGGATTCGTCGTACGTGCAGATCATAATTATAAGGAGTACCCGGCCGATTTTAGGGTAAAGATGCTTAAATCATCTGGCAAGGTTGGCCATACTCCATCTGATATATTTAACAGTGTTCTTTTGGGAAAAGCTATTTTTTTAGACCATGGATTCGATTTAGTTCCTGGCTTTAGAGTAATCACTATTTACGCTCATTTGTCAAGCATCGAAAATGATATAGTTGGTGGAGCGGTTGTTGAAGCTGGACAAATTATTGGACGAACTGGGAACACGGGAACTAGACCAAGTACCCTAGGTACAAAGAAAGAGGCCCACCTACACTGGGAGATGATCTTGCAAAAGGACAATAAAGAAATACATTTGGGGAAAGATATCCCATATGACAAGCTGTACAGTATGCTATTAAATATATTTCAAAGCAGCTAGGTTAAAAGCTCATTATATAATCTATAAGAATATCCAAATCTAAATTATTTACCTCGCTATCATAATTATGATCTGCTTTTTCATGATACTGACCTTCAATAATCAAATTAATAGTTTTTATTAGATCATATATATTAACTAAATGATCACTCGTTAAATCACCGATACCTGTTTCTAAATAATTCAGCTCATATTTTTTTGCCCTAGCAGTGTTACCAGGGTGCCCTTGAATATTTTCAAAATCATATTCCCAAACAATATTTCCTTGGCTGTTTAGCTCAAACATATACTTTTCTTGTGATACGGTTACAAAAGTATTCCCATTTTCAAGCCTGTATGCTCCCGATTGAAAGTGGGAAAAAAAGGTACTGTCTGCACCATAAACCCAATGATAATTACTAGGGCCGTAGGCACTATCAGTGGCTATGTCGTATGTACCTGCATTATTAAGTGGGGTGATGATCTCAATCACGCTTGAATTTCCGATAGTATTATCCTGACCTGTAGTATCAGTAGGATTATTATTGAATATAATTAAATTACCTTCGCCCGGCATTTGACTGGTTATCCAGTTCACTCCATGCTGTGCATTTAACATTTGATCATCGCTGGTTCCCCTACCATAGTTTATAGGATTGCCCCATCTATACAATATGTCACCACCTTTATTACTGTTACCACCTTGATGGTTGGCAGCCTGTTCAATAGTTGTACTATGATCAATAATAAAAATTTCATCGAAATGTCTTGATGAAAACACTATCTGGTCTAAACCCTGATTATAGGAAATCGCATTTGTATGTAGCCAATCACCACCATTAGGATTTGTAAACTGGCCAATGTTTATATCAATAAGTTCTGGATGGTCATAAATCTGTCCATAATTAATAATGGTAGAATCAACATCTTGAATTAAATGATCCCACAGTTGCCACTCCCAAATAATAACTGCACTGTCAGGCTCTATTGGTTGGATTTCTACAATCATTAGTGGCCATATTTCATTTATTATATTTAATCTACCAACAGCTTGAGCCTCCTGAAGACTTTTCTTTTCCCAGCCTAAAACCAGAATATTCCCATTTGGTAATACTTCAATATCATGATGGGGGTGAAAAGTGTCACTATAAAAACTATAATTCCATTTTATGGTACCATCCCAGTCTAATTTTTGAAAGATACCTCCAACTGGCCCATGTGAATTCCCAAATGAATGATCTGCAGATCTTGTTTGAACTATAACACTTCTATCGGGATTTAAATGCGGTATCCCAACGACACCACTAGAATGATTCCAAATGTTCACATATGAATAGCCATTGTTCATTAAGTAGGTATAGGATGTTCCAACTCCCTGACTATTAGAGTATAGAATCAGTCCATTATATCCACTACTATAGATAGAATTAATGCATAAAAAATATAGAGCTGCTCTAAAAAAAATATAATGCATAAAAAAAGGGCAGATTTTGTCTGCCCTTTTTTATTCTAGTTATTATAAATAAATCTAGAAAGCTACTCGAAGTGCGACAACAGAGTTTGTACCAAAGTCACCCATTGGTAACATTGAATAATCAACACTCAAGTTCATGCCTACAAATCGAGACATATCTATCGATACACCAAAAGAAACACCGTCTGCTGGGTTTGTATACCAGTCATCCGTGTCATCAATTTCCTGTGACTTTGCTGAAGACTGCATGCCTACACCAACAGAACCAAGACCCTCAAGAGCATATCCAACACTGAGCTTAAGCTCATCTGTTGAATAATAGTTACTCGTGTAGGTCACACCAATATCAGCACCCGCTATATTGTAGGACATTCCCATATCAAATACGAAAGGAAGATCAAAAGCTGCTGCATCAAGCTTATAGTATTCCACTGGACGATCGCCATCAACAGGGGAAGCCATAATACCAAGACCTTCACCATCATATTTCATTGGCGAGCCAAAGTTTTTCATTGCGAAGCCAACATCAAGACCCTCTCTTCCAAGAAGCCCTCTATATTGTACCCCTAGGTCATATGCAACTCCATTTGCAGCTACTCGGCCGAAACCTTCTCTGATCAAGTTAACGTTTATACCAACGCTTGTGTTATCAGATAGTTTTCTTGCAAAGGTTGCTCCCAGAATTGAAAAGTTAGGTGTAAACACCTGACCAGTTCCATCTGGATACCACACGGTTGTCTCATCTATATCACCCATATTAAATGTTCTGACATTAACCCCCATTTTGTAATCACCGATGTCTGTGGCAATTCCAAAAAAGCTGTTAACAATATCAGCAAAATACTGACGATTTGAAAAGATAGCATCGACACCGTTTTCGCTCATCGCTAGCCCCGCTGGATTCCAAAAGGTTGCGTCCATACCCGTAGCCGTTGCAGCAGCGCCACCACCTGAAAGATGTTTAGCGCTAGGAACAACAAGCAACTGGGTAGAAGAAGCAGATCCCATCCTGGAATTCTGTCCAAGGACCAAGGAGCTAACAACAATGATTACGATACTTGCAATAATATGTTTTTTCATTTTTTTCTCCGTTTGAATGGTCATTAATAATACTTAAGCACTTGTGTTTCTTGAACAAGGGCTATCTTTAAGATTTTCTCTTCACCACCTGATTTTACCCGGGCAACGTACATGCCGCTTGCAACAGGATAACCATACTGGTTCATAAGATCCCACTGTGCAAACTGAGTAGCATCAGTCTTGTCTATGCTTCTAACAAAAACACCACCTAATGAGTAGATATCAATCGTTGCCTCAGCAGGCAGGTGGTTAAAGGAAACATATTTATCAGCTCGGCTGCTTTCAATCGCATGAGTCCCGTAGTAAGGATTTGGATAAACACTTACGCTTGAAACATCATTAGAGGAAGCAGTCGTACTAGCTTTTGTGGTGAATGTAAAATTATCAACACCTGACTGGATTGGGTTAGCATATAAGAATGTAACCACGTCACCCTGGTTGAACTGAGCATCCCACCATACCGCGTTCCACGTTAACCAATCATCCCAACTTCCTGTTGGACCATCTGTATAGTTACCATCAGCAGCATACGCATGATTGATAAAGTGAGTGTACATACGATTATACGGATTAAAAGAATACATAAACCCAGGATCATCAGCAAAGTTACCAAGATTTGTAACATCTTGAAGTCTATCATAGATAGTGATATCAATCTGTACTCCCCCACCAGTTGCGTCACTAGGGTCTTCCATGTCCCATACTTCAAAAGGAATCCAAATTCTAAATGGTGAACCGTCAGCTGCGGTATTACCCGGATCTGGATGACCTGCTATATCATAGTATCTAGCACCACCCATCCAAGCCATTGAACCACCAATACAGTTTCCATCAGCATCTTGTTCACACATATAGTATCTTACCGACTCTCCAGCAGCATCTGTGAAGTCTATATAATTGTCTCCATCTGTATCATACTCACCAGTAAACCTAATTTGAATATCTCTCTGCAGCCAGTCAACAGTAGTTAGACCCGCTCCATATGTTTCCGCGGCCATAGCTGTAATAGCCCAACCGTTCTGAGCATAGGAGTCTATGTCATAGATTGGCTGACCATAAGCAGCTGCAGCATCTGCATCCGCGGCAACGTCATGCCCGTATGCATCATATGGGGCATCATATCCACCATTAACATTAACCTGAAAACCATCTACTGTTACAGCAGCAGCTGTATTATAGTGTAGCGCAGAATTATTACCCACGCTCATTCCACCATAAAGATCAGATCCTCCGATAAAGGTTTGATCTTCAAGCAGAACAGCACCACCTGCAGTAGAAAGATTCCAATGACTTTCTGTCTTTTCTTCAAAGTTCTGGGTTGACGCGGTTGTTGTTCCCTCGCCATCGATTGTTGTCCCATCATAACCATCATCATAAATAACATACTCTACCGCTATATCAAGATCCCAAGTGGCCGCATCAGCAGGAGTGTAGTTCACTGTAAATGTATTACTAGACTCAAACGCACCAAATCCTGTTCGGGCATCATCACCATACAGTAGAACGTCACCTGTCCATGTACCATCCAGGTTGACACAATTCTGTCCTGAGCCTGTCCCATAAGAACAAACATTACCACTACCGGTAGCCAAGCTGTTTACCTTTGCTGCAAATCCAGCAGGGAATGTCATCTGCATACCATCGATCCACGCTCCACCGGGGCAAACCAGTGCAAAGTCTATGACAAGATCTATCGTACCAAGACTAGCGGAAGCAAAAGCAGTCGCCGTTAAAGTTGAACCACTACAGTCAGTCGCATCAGCTGCGCTAGCAGCGGACCTTCCACCAACAGGGTTCCAAACACCACTGATATCACGTGCATAGGTCTGAGTGTCAAAAGTAACCTTATAGCTCTCATCTTTGAGCTCGCCAGGGTTTAAAACATTAACACTGACAGAGGCATTCGCTGTACCTGAGTGCGTAACCTCAATCTCTGAGCTCATTTCACTGTGTACCATAACACCAGGATTAGCATCATGAGGTATTATAGAGACTCTGCTCTCTCCTGACTCCAGAGTCTTAAACGGACTACCAGCATTATCTTGCAAAAAGCTATAAGCTGTTACAGCAAAGTGATAGGCTATACCGTTAGACATTGGACGACCACGAACCTCATCATAGTCTGTCTCAAAATAACGTTGTACACCACCGTCTGTACCTGTTTGCTTTGCAGCGTCAACAACCAGACCCGTAAGAGGGTCTACTGTTGGATCTAAAATATTAAGGATCAGGTTAACCTTATCATAGGTCGCAACCTTTACACCCTCGCTCAATGGAGAACTAGAGGAAGGAAGCTGATAGACAACATATCCCTCAAACTCAAAGCCAGCGCTCACAGTTTCCTCAGTAGAGGCAACCGCAGAAGCTGATGAGCCCCAGTCAATTGCAATTTTACCATCCATCTCAATACCGGAAAGGCTTGGCGAAGATGGAGCACTTGGCAGGCTAAAGTTTTGATCATAAGCATACTGAGCATATTGATCATGAAACTTTGCCACCGACACAGATGAAACATTGTCCAAGCCCATACCGCCAACAATTCCGAATACAACATCGGCCTTTTCACCGAGGTTCATTGTAAATGGTCCACTGGCCATAACTAAACGACGGTCACCAGGAGGCAGCTGCACACCATCGATCCAGCCAGAACCTGAAACAGGATCACCGGAAAGAGCATACTTGGTTGTTTCTCCTGTTGAAGGATCTGTCCAAGGGATCTGAACAGGATACTCTGGACGAGGCAAAAACCCTTCCATCAAATTAAAAAACTGTAAAGAACCTGAGTATGAACCAAGATCAGGGTCACTGATTGATGAACCAGCTCCAAAATAGGTAAACGATGTCATTGGGAGATATTCAGTTGTGTTACCATCCCCATCTATGTCGTCGGTGTCGGGAGGACCCTGAAGAAAGTCATATCCACCAGCGGGTACCGGAAGATTATGAATACTGTTAAAAACTCCGTCTAGACGGTTACCATTGTAAACATAACCAAAAGAAAGATCTATATCACAGCCTACATAGTCATCCGTATAGGTACCAAGATCAGGATCAGACCACTGAGTAAAATAAAGTGAGTCCATTCTCGCTCCAGCAGGCGTATCTGGCAAACCCAAATACTCCATGCTCGCCTTTTTAAAGATCACATTACCTAGAGGGTCTCCAGCGCCAAATGCATAGCCCCAGATTGTTATCTGAAGCTCGATACCGATTGCATCTGCACCATATAGGTTCGGAGCGGTTGACTGATAACCAATACTGTCACCAGCAGCGTTAACAATCCCTGGAACATCATTCGCGATCGTCCACAATGTCTGGTCAGCGCCAGGATAACCAGGAACATCGGTCCCCGCATCATAGCTTCCGTTACCATTAACATCATCATAAGGAGCGCCCCATGCTGTAGGCCAGTTGTTCCAGTCATACTCATACTGCCCTTTCACAGCAGCAATCTGCTCCGCGGAAACATCACTTGCAGAGGTATATCCATAGTAGTTAGCAGCGTCTACCGTTAGGTCACCAGAAGCCCAGTCTTTACGCACACGCCAGACATGGTTGTTAACAGGATCATCAGACCCGAGGACGTTGCCGTCGGCATCTCTAATCACGCGACCAGCCTTAAGCCCATGGTAATAGGTTGACCCACCAACTCTTACACCATCGCCCTGTCCATCGCCTTTGACTTTTGCTCCCCAGAGCATCCCGTCGGCGTAGATTAAACCACCAGTAAAAATTGGATAGTCAGACTGTTCACCATTAGGACTCCCAGCGGTGGTGTAGGCACCATCCTTTGAGATCCAATAGGCATGGTTGTTGATATTCATCACTGAGATGGGTGGACTTGAATTCTCGAGCCCATTTGCCACTCTCGCAACGTTTTGGCTACCAGCGTTGGACATTTCTTTCGCAAACATTGTCGAAAGAAGAAATACCGTGCCAGTGGCAATCATTATAAGATTCTTTTTCTTCATGGTTGTTATACCCTTTTCTTTATTATGATTCATATTATACACGTTAACTCAGCCTAGAAATTGACTGACACACCCATCTTAACGATCTGCGGTGTAGCAAAAACATCTAAACCAAAGTCACCCATAAAATGCTTTCTATTCTCAAGATTTACATTGCGATATAGGTCAACATAGTTTTGGCCATTGGCAGCAACAATCTCCGTGCTTAATGCAGGATCTGTTAGGAAACCATCGTCATACGCGTTTCCTGAGCGTGAATAAACATTGATCACATTCTTCGTATCAAACAAGTTGCTCACATAAGCAAAAAGCGTAACACCAACACCACCAAGAGACAGGTTGTAGTCTACTTTTAGATTACCATATCTCTGCCATGGTGTGGTAGAAGAGCCAATTGGTTCCTGTGGTTCACGTGAACGAGCGTCTGCAAGGATCGCACCTGCGTCTGCAGAACGCTGACCCATACCACCATCACTGAGTGTGTACGGATGTCCACTGTTAAATTTGTATTCAAAATTAACCCCAAGACCATTGAGCAGACCCTCACTGAAACGATAGTCCAGCGCCACAGCACCACGATGCTTGTTGTGGTAGTAGAGCGGAGAAATCATCAGCGGTGGAGGACCATAAAATTCTTGGTTAAGGTTACCAGCTCCTGTGTTTGGATCTGAGTTTATACCTCTCGCATCGGACCATGTGTAAGAAGCAAAAGTCTGGAGATTACTGATTCTGCGAGTTCTCAGTGTAAACTCAAAACCATTTACTGTGGTAAAATCACCGTTCTCATAAAGTACGCCATCTTTTGCAATTCCGTATGTATTATCAATCTCAACCTCTGAGTTGTGGGTGATAACGATCTGACCGGTTGTATTCTTAGCAAAAGCTGTCACATCAATCGCCGCAGATGGTAGAAACTGATAGCTCATACCAACCTCGTACTGTGTGGTCTCAACCGGGTCAAGATCAAATCCCATAGGATCTGGAGTATAGTTCTGACCGCCCCACACTAGGTGCATGTAACGGGTAGCTGCATACGGTAGATCCAGTTCTGGCATCTGAGCAAATTTTCCATACTGTAGGTGGAAAACTGTTTCATCAGAAATAGGAAACGCTAGACCAATACGCGGCTGCATAATGGACTTTGTGTCAGACTCTGAGAACTCAGACTCAATGATACCCTGGTTAGACTCGTCCCAACCTGGATTATTAGGATCGTTCATTTTCCAGTCGTCCATCATAAAATTATCAATACGAACGCCGGCGCTTATAACAAGATCACCTGCCTCATACTTATCATTGATATAGATTGAGCTTACCGTAGGCTCACGAGGACCATCCCAACCAGAGTCTACCTCTTTACCATAGTCATCATAGCCAATCTGACCACTGCGGTTATAGTTAGAAAGATCAGTGGTTACTCCTGCATCTGAACCGCTAGTAACCTGATCGAGGGTGTAGTCACCATCAGCGATTTTCTTATTTAGGTTGTAAATCGCGCCAGTACTTATATAGTATTTGCGGTATGTATAATTTTTCAAGTCAAACCCGGCACGGATCTCATGATCGCCTCTCTGCCAGGTTAGCCCTGCGTCCATACCAAAAGAATTACGTTGGTTTTTGCTCCAGCCGGTTCTTATATCACCAGGCCTTGCAAACGCAAACGTGTTCGCCACATAATAGTTGGCGGGTGAGGTATAGGTTGCCCCAGGAGTAGCAAACAGGGTATTTCCAGCTCCCCACCAGGAAGCATCAATGCCCGCTGCTGCTACGGATGCTGAATCACCCCAGCTGACAACGTTACCAAAATTATCAGGCTTGCCCATACCATCATCGTAAGACTCAAAACTACGTGAGAATGTGCTTATGCCGGCTGTGACTAACATATTAGGATTAAGAAAATAGTTTACACGAGCAGTCGTCATCGTGAGCGAACGCTCACCCTTTGATAGGCGTGAAGGACCATAATCAGCATTTGAACCATCAGCAAACATATTATAAGTAGGAAGACTGTTACTCTCATAGGTATTGTTATCAACCACTGCTGACAGACGAAAGTTAAGAGCGCCAAGGTCTATAGTCCCGGTAGCGTTTATCTGCAGGATATCACGCTTACGGTGAGGGAGACCATTCTTTCCGCCAGAGTCAAATACAATAGCAACTTCCTCACCATCAGGAGTGCTACCAGCGACGGTACTCTCCATCGGCTCTCCATCGTTAATGCTAAAATCTGTCCAGTAAGTTGGGGTGTGGTCATCATCGTGATGGCTACGGATGGCGACAAAGGTTTTAATATTATTGCCAATTGGAACGCCAACGGTTGCTGTCAGGTCTGTGTGACCATAGTCCCCAGTCTCAAAACGAACCGCTCCGCCTACTTCACTGCCACCGGTCTTTAGCGTTTGTCTTACAACGCCTGAGTTCGCACCGCCAATGTGAGCACCATAACCACCTGACTCAACAGAGATCTCGGCAAGTGCCTCAGGGATAGCAGAAACATCACGGCCTGTATTAATAACATCTGTGATAGAAGCACCATCTAAAGTATAGGCAACCTCTTCCGCCCTACTGCCGCGAATGGAGAGTCTGCCGTTTGTAATGTTAACACCGGCCTGCAAGTCTAGCATTCCAGTAACACTACGAGAGGCTGAGTTCCCGATTTCTTCGGCACCAACACTGCGAACAGAGTTTGTTGCACTTTTTTCTATTAATCTTTTTTCTCCAACGATTGTAACGGTCTCACCCTCAACCGCAGAAGCCGTTAGGCTAAAGTCAAGTGGTGTGGTTAGATCAACCTTAACCGAAACGTTAGACTCAGAACTGCTCTGGTATCCGATGTAGGATGCGGTAACAGTATAGTTACCTGCTTCAACACCAAGAATGGTGAATATACCATCCGAATTGGTTGCGGCACCTTTTGATGTTCCATCAATCATTACGTTAGCACCGGCAAGTGCTTGTCCGTCTGTTGAACTGACAGTACCTCTTATTTTACCAGTTGTCTGCGTCCACGCAAATGATACTAGTACTAAGAGAGCGACTATTTTTGAGATTTTTCTCATTTTTCTGCCTCCATATTGCAATTAACACTATTATACTAAAGTTCTGGGAATCGACGTAGAAAGGCTTGTTTTAGCTTACCCTTACTACCAAATTTTTGGACGGGTAGTATACTCCTACCCGCATCTCCCCAAGAACGCTAGATTGGAACATACCCGACTACCATGATTCGTGTCAAGCTTAATTTTTTATTATTTTTTTTATAGTCTACACCTTATATATATATACTATATAAATTTTAATATATTTTCCGGTGGGCGGCAAAGCACTGCTTTGCTTTCTAGGGTTACTATTGGCCTTTCAATAATTTTGGGGTAGGCGACCATAGCCTCAAACATTTTTTCATCATTTTCGATATATTTACCTAGATTGTTTTCTTTAAAGTCGTTCTCGTTTTTTCTAATAAAATCCTTTGGGCGAAGGCCAA
>ERZ651768.1252-NODE-1252-length-18744-cov-3.296405_pt1 | contig 18744 bp, 17 predicted proteins | sample MGYA00514754_ERZ651768 | MGnify/ENA metagenome assembly ERZ651768
TGGCCTTATCTTCACTTTTAAAATAATTGACCGCAACTATTGCGCCTTCTTTTGCATAACGTTTAGCAATTGCCTCACCTATACCCATGGACGAACCGGTTACGATGGCAACTTTATTTTCAAGTCTCATTTTACCCTCCCAATATAAAATTTAAGCCCTCAATGATTGTGTAGCAGTTTTGTCGATTTCCATATTGTCGTCGATGACTATGCCATAAACTTCTTCGGCTCGATTACGGCTCACGATACCCTCTCGAACATCTTGTAACACTCGCTCCGGATCACGTGATTTGGGATCGCCATAGCCTCCACCACCACAGGCAATTGAGACCAGCACTTCTCCATCCTCAATCCATACTTGTGAACATTGATCAAGCCGTTGCAATTCTCCTTTGACCGTAAGGCGAAATTGATCAGAACGAGAGGCGGGACCACCATTACGTGCACCCAAAGGAATATGGATATTTCCGTCAGCAACGAAGCCGGCTTCCATTCGGCAATTAACAGGACCAAGTTCAACTCTTATGCCAGGTGCTCCCCTAAACCTACCTGCACCCTCTGAATCTTCAATAAGTCGCCTAGTATGTACTCGAAGAGGTGTGTAAACTTCATCGAGTTCAACCGAATCGATGTAACACATCCCACCATTTCCTGCATGCAGCATTGTCATCCAGGCATCCTCAAAAGGAGCGCCCGCTCCTGCCGTATGACCCAAAAAAAGCTGGTTTACATAGGGCTTTCCATTGCGAGGATCCGTTCCTGATACAACCGAAGTTGAAGGCGGACAGAAGCAGCCAATCTCACCCATTCCAAGTCCATCACTGATCTCTGCCATAGCTCTCATAGTCGAGTTTTGAACGCGATCTGCTAAATTAGTAGTAGATGCAGAACAGCTTGTCGGATGGTGAGGCACCCCGACAACACCGTTATCTTTTAAATGAAGCTTAACGCGCCGAAAAGCGCCGGCATTCTTAGGGACTGTATTGTCGACAGAGTTGTAAATACCGATCATGGCAGACGTCCGCGTGCAAGCCTCGGAAACGTTCAACCCGCAGGGGAGCGCATCGGGATTTTGAGTAAGATCCACCTCGATCATGGCCCGTTTTGTGTCGATAGTGACTTTGGAGGTGATAGTAATTCCTTCCTTTGGTGTTCCCGGAATAGCGTCATGTGTAGATTGGGCAATACCGGTACCATCCTGCATACTTTGGATTGCCGCAATCATACGGTTCTCCGAATAATCAAACCACTGCTCGGTAAAACTGTGGAGCGTATCCCATCCTATTTCCTCCCCGAGCGATAATAACTCGCGTTCCCCTATAAAGGCAGCACCAAGCATTGCCAAAAAATCACCGTACCACTGATCCGGAACCCGAATCCGCATACGACACATGCGTATAATATCCTCAATAGTTTCGTAATTTTTTACCACTTGAACAGCGGGGAATATAAGGGCACCTTCCTCATATACGTCCCGCGCCGTGCCGTGATAAGTCGTGGGAATGGAATTCCCAATATCCGCCTGGTGGGCTTTCGCCAGAAGTGTAAAGTGATGTTCCCCATGGCCATCTATCACAGGCATAAGCAAAGTGTGGTCCGCAGGATGGGAATCTCCGTGGTACGGCGAGTTGTGCAGAAATACATCTCCTTTCTCGAGCTTAGGGTGAAACTCATGCATTGACTTGGCCATTAGATCTGGTCCGGAGAGAACGTGTATGGGCAGACTTTCTTCGGCGGTAAGTAATTCGCAGTCTCGTGTAACAATGCAACAAGAAAAATCCTTGGCCCGATTCAGCACCCCTGAGCGTCCAGTCCGCAGAAGAGTATTTCCCATTTTGCGACATATGCCACCCAACCTATTGGAGAGGATCGCCAGCTTCGCTCCATCGAGTTTGTTTTTTATATTTTTATCCATATTTTTCTCCAAACCTTATGGCGAGATGACGACGCTTCTATTTTCTGTCAACCGAAAGCTGGCCTGGGGGTCAACAACTATCGTTGTAAACTCTGTTTCAATAATAGCCGGCCCGGAATATGTTTTCTTGGTATCTATTGAGTTAAGCGTCTGAATTGGTGTTTCCATTTCACCGTGTTGCTCAAAATACGCCAATCGTTTAGCAACAACACCATCCCCCAATGTACCTGACTTAATCTGCCCAGCCGTTCCACCACGCAAACGGCAACTTACCGAGGCCGTCCAGCTTACCATTTCGACGATGGAGTCTGGATCATTTATAGCGAAAATCTCCTTATGAACAGAATGAAAATCCTGGACCAACGCGTCTAGATCGCTGCCACCTTTGAATCGGCCAGTCCGCAAAGGTACATCTATCTCCCAAACTTGACTGGCGTAACGAGCTTCAACACCAAACTCGATGCTGTGATCCACCGCACCTGCACCAGGCCCGTCAACGAAGGACTGACAGCGGGCCTCTAATCCTGCAAGAATTTCATTCACACCCTCCAAATCCCACTCCTCAGACGTAGTAAAAAACATAGACCGGAATTCCGTAGTGAGATCCGACATCACGGCTCCATAGGCACTCAAGGCGGCTCCAGTTTCCGGGATTAATAACTTTGGACATCCCAAACGACGGGCTATAAGCGTAGAGTTAAGACCAGCAGCACCACCGCCGCCAATGAGAACGGCATCTGCCGGATCAATACCTTGATTAACTGTAATCTCGGAAATGGCCTGAACCATATTCTCAGTCGCAACCCCAACGACCGCTGCCGCTGCTGCTTTCAAATCAAGACCAAGGGGTTCAGAGATCATTTCCCTAATAGAGGCCTCAGCTGAAGATACATCTAATTTCATTTTGCCACCCAAAAAATACTTTGGGTCGAGATAGCCGAGAACCAGACAGGCATCCGTCAGTGTCGGCTCCGTTCCTCCTGATCCATAACAGACCGGCCCGGGTTCAGCACCTGCACTCTGGGGTCCAACGTGAAGGATACCGCCATCATCTACACGGGCAATGGAACCGCCTCCGGCACCAACACTTTTAATATCAATAGACGGGAAACCCGTCATATGGCCGCGGAAAGGCTGACCAATCCAGGTTTCCCGTGTCTTGGGGATGCGTCCACGTCGTACCAGGCTCACATCATAAGTTGTACCCCCTGTATCGGCGATGATTACGTTGGTTTCTTCACATTCCAAATCCGCATAGTGCCGGCCTGCTATGGGTGCCATAGAAGGGCCGGAATTAATGGCGTGAATGGGTTGGCTAGCTAACTCTTTAGCGTCAATCATTCCACCTTGGGAGGTCAGTACGAGTGTACGACCAGAAAACCCTACCTCAGATAGTCGCTCTGTCAAACTACCAAGATACTTAGTCATTAGAGGTTTTAGGGATGCATCGATGGCGACCGCCGACGCCCGGCGGTATTCGCGAAGTGCCGGATTCAAAACATGGGATAAGGAATAAGGGATACCAGGCAGATGTTTAGCTAACAGATCTCCAACTCGATCTTCGTGCGAAGAATTGGCAATCGACCAAAGTAAACATACTGCAACAGCTTCAACGTTTTTAGATTTCAGTTTCTCAATTATAGAAAGGACGGCCTCTTCATCGAGAGGGATCACCTGCTGCCCGTGACTATCCATCCGCTCAGGCACTTCGAACGTCAAAGCTCGAGGAATATAAGGCTTTGGATAGGGAACTAAAAAATTAAACGGCTCTAACCTTCCTCCTTCACGTAACACTAAAATATCTGGGTGTCCTGCGGTCGTGAGTAATGCTGTCTTTGCCGTATTGCCAGTAATGATCGCATTAATGGCGTAGGTGGTACCGTGAATTAACATGTCCCCCTTTGCCATGAGGCCAGGCAAGTCGATGTTCCTCTTAGATGCCGCAAGAGTAAGAGCGTTCAACACTCCTAGAACCGGGTCCTCTGGCGTTGTAGCCGCCTTGAACATTGAGAGAGTTCCGTCGTCATCCTCTACAATGAGATCCGTAAACGTACCACCGGTATCACATGCGAACCTCATGACATCTCCCTGTTAGTTCTAATCTCGTTTTGGGTCTTTTTTAATCGAGTGGGGTTAGGCATTATAGACAGTATGAATTTCCTTACTGAACGATGCAATCAAAAGGATAAATACAAATGCTGAAAATGATTGCTCCCTTTGAAATGGGTATTTGCGTCGATGATCTAGAAAATATGATAGCATTTTATGGAGACGTATTAGGCTTCAAATTGATCAGTAAAATTGATGTGCCAGCAGATAAAAGCAACGAGGCGGGGTTTACGTCCGGCGGCTATACCATTGTTCGCATGCAGACAAACTACGGTGAACGTATTAAGCTTGTTAGGCCGATGACATCGCCCAATCCTAGGACATCTGGAAAAGAAGTTTTGTCCAAAAAAGGAAATGTTTTTCTGACTTTCATCGTCGAAGATCTCAAACTTACTGTTTCAAGGATCAAGGATACGGACGCCCCTATTCGAACCCAAGGCAGTATTATGGAGGTACGGGACGGCGTGTTTCTCTCAATCATAGACGACCCCGAAGGCAATCACCTGGAATTTGTCGAATATAGTGACATTACCAACTACCGGCCCGATCTTGTTTAGGCTTCCCATTCCATGTGACCGTCTACGGCAATAAATTGACCGCTTATGTGTTTGGCCTTTTCTGAAGAAAGAAATACCACTAAGTCCCCCACCTCTTTAGGTTCTATCCAGCAACGCATGGATATATATCTTAAATACTCCTCCTCAGTCTCCTCTAACGTCCTTCCATCGGCCTCTGCTTTCCTGGCTAAGATCGCGCGACCCCTCGTGTTATCGATAAGGCCCGGCAAAATTGCATTGCAACGGATATTCCAAGGGCCAAGTTCTCGGGCCACATTATGAGTTAGACCCATCACGCCCTGTTTTGACGTGATATAGGGGAGACGATTTGTCATGCCCGTGCGAACAGAAACCGTTGAAATATTAATGATTGTGCCGGATTTTTGTGCCTTCATATATGGCGTCGCCTTCTGGATACAGTAGAACATACCGTTCAAATTGACATCCATCGTTCGACGCCATTCATCAACATCAATTTCTTCAATAGGGGAATGACCGCCGCCGATACCAGCATTATTCACAAGGATATCCAAACCACCCAGCGAAACCTCAACATCCTCAAATAGTCGCGCAACGTCAGTGGCATTCCCCACATCGCAGCGGGTGCCGCTAAGACCTTGTTTATCTTTAATTGCGCCTTCTAAGGCCTCACCGTCAATGTCACAGATATGCACCCTGGACCCTTCTTCAAGACAGCAGCCAGCGATGGCATTGCCAATACCCGATGCAGCTGCAGTTATCAAGATCCTTTGATTGACAGTCAACGGCTTTCAACCGATTAAAATGCGACCTGATCTCCACCCTTTAGGGCAAGGCGCTCTCGAGCCTCCGAAGGCGTTGCCACTTCAAGAGAGAGGTCTTCAATAATACGCCTGATCTTAGCGACCTGATCCCCATTGGATTTAGCCATCTCGCCCTTACCTATATAGAGCGAATCCTCAAGTCCAACTCGAACGTTCCCGCCTAAGATAGCACCCGTGGTGACAAAGCTCATCTGGTGACGACCGGCAGCCAGGATTGACCACTCATAATTTTCCTCACCGAAAAGCTTATTTGCAATTCTTCGCATATGGGCGAGGTTCTCGATATCCGCTCCAATACCGCCCAGAATTCCGAATATGGTTTGTACGAAGAATGGCGGTTTGACAAGTCCCCTGTCTACAAAGTGCGCAAGATTATAAAGATGTCCCATATCGTAGCACTCAAATTCAAATCGAACGCCGTGACCTTCCCCAAGCTCTTTTAAAACCCACTCAATATCCTTAAATGTGTTGCGAAATATAAAATCCCGGGTCATCTCAAGATATTTAGGCTCCCATTCATACTTCCAATCGAAGGGCTTATCCAAAATGGGATAGAGTCCAAAATTCATGGACCCCATATTAAGTGAGGTCATCTCGGGGCTCGCCCTCAGGGCGCCGGCGCACCGCTCTTCAAGAGACATGCCATGACCGCCACCAGTAGTGATATTTACGACAGCATCTGTGGATTGCTTAATGCGGGGCAAAAATTCCATAAATACGTCTGGGTCTGGAGTTGGGCTACCGTCTTCAGGATTTCTTGCATGTAAATGTAAAATAGACGCGCCCGCCTCCGCGGCTGCAATTGCATCTGTCGCAATTTCATTCGGCGTGATCGGCAGATATTGAGACATTGTCGGTGTGTGTATTGAACCGGTAACGGCGCACGTGATAATTACACTTTTTGCCATTTAGGCCTCCTCCCCTGAAGACTATTTACTCGTGATATTTTTTGTAAAAGAACAATAATGGAAAACAAGGGTATTGATCAATAAGTAGAACGAAAGAAACTCTCACAATTAACTTAAAACAGGCAAACTTATTTGAATTTTTTTGCTGACGATGTCAGCCAGTTCCATCAGCAGAGCTTCACTGAAACGCGGTCCTACGATCTGGAGACCGGCAGGTAATCCCTCATCTGTTAGCCCTGAAGGAACGGAAAGAGCTGGCAAGCCAAATAGGGAAAAAATCAGTGTTGGGGCAAACCAATCAAAATAACTTTCCATTTTCTTGCCGTTAATTTTTTCTGGATAATTCTGATCGACTGGAAAAGGAGGAATTGGAAGCGTAGGCGTTAAAACAGCGTCATACTTTTCAAAAATCTCAACAAGCTTAAACCAAAGGGTCGACCGAATAGTTTCTGCCTCAGCGATTTCTGTTGGTTTTTGATCAAGTCCTTTTCTTATATTACTCGCAAGGTTTGTTCCCAATTCATCCAACCGGTCAATTAGGTGTAAATATTTATTCACCATCCATTGGCCCCGCAGTACCGAAAATGCTCGCCTCCCCTCGGATAAGTTCAAATTGCAATCATCCATAATATGGCCGTCATCCGTAACTGCTGTAGCTGCGTTTCGGCAACATTCTGCAATACTCTCATCGACACCAATATCTGCAACATCTTCAATATAAGCAATTTTAAGGTTTTCAATTTCCTGTTTTCCAGGGTTCATATACTGCGATTGCGGGGAATGAGGGTGACTGAGATGGGGCTGCGCCATAACCTCCAGAAGCAGGGTTAAATCTACCGATGACCGTGCCATTGGCCCCGGAACACCAAGAGTATCAAAAGGTGTGTTGCCGGGACCTGCGGGGACAAGACCAGGTGTTGGTCTGAGACCCATTACACCGCAAAATGCCGCGGGAATTCGGAGGGACCCACCCAGATCCGATCCAGATGCTATAGGAAACATACCTGATATGAGCCCGGCGCCACCGCCACCCGTGGACCCGCCCGCAGAAAGCTCAGTGTTCCATGGGTTCCGGGTAGCGCCAAATACGTCGTTATAAGTATTACCGCCTGTTGCAAACTCCGGTGTGTTGGTTTTACCAATGATTACTCCATCGGCCTCTTTGATACGCTGAACGATTATGTCATCCTTATCCGGGATATGGTCAGCGAACAAAGGAGAGCCGAAAGTAGTACGAATTCCCGCAGTCGCAGTTACATCTTTAACACCGATTGGTACGCCGGCCAGTGGACCAACCTGTTCTCCTTTAGATATACGTTTATCTATATCTTTCGCCTGGTTTAAAGCGGTTTCTTCACTGACCGTCACTACAGCATTAATAACTGTGTTAGTTGCACTTATCCGATCGAGATGTGTTTCAAGGACCTCTACAGCGCTTAAATTTTGCTTTTTGATATGCTCAACAATTTCAGTGGCAGAGTAAGTCCAGGGCTTTGAACTCATGATCCCAATATCCGTTATTATTACTTAAGGATTGAGGTTCGCATTTAGCTAAAGGTGGTCAGAAACGTTGCCGTGATCGGAAAAGCCCAGATGATACACATGACTAATAGCATCAGCATCCAATAAGGAATTGATCCGGCGAATATCTCGGTTAGGGTAACACTACTATCCGGCACCGCGCCTTTTACAGTATAAACCAATAGGCCCAGCGGTGGAGTCAATAAGCCGGCCTCTATGGCAAGAATACCAAATATAGCAAAAGCGTTAACGTTCCATCCGGTCGCTTCAGCCAAAGGCCAAAAGACCGGCACCGTTAAGAGAATAATTGAGATGGAATCAATTAGAGTACCGAGGGCCAACCAAATTATAATCATTAAAACAGTTATGCCAAAAGGGCCCAAACCCATTCCAGTGATAATATCTTGGATCATGTCAACTACCGAACCCAATGCCAAGAATTTGGCATACATGGCAGCTGTCATAAGTAAAACCAAAATGGGAGCAATAGTTTTTCCAGAATCAACGACTGCTGTCCTATATTCTGCCCATCGAAGACCCTTAATATAAGAGAATATAATGGCTCCACCGCATCCTACGGCCGCCGACTCCATGGGAGTAAAAAAGCCCGCAAACAATCCGCCTAAAACTAAAAGAATAAGTACAATCACTCCTAAACCACTTACTATCTCTACACCAGTTGGAACCGTTTCTTCAGGCTGTCCCTCAACTTTTGATGGAGCCAACTCCGGTTTCATTCCCGCTCTTACGGAGACATAGATACCCATAAGAAGGGCTAAAATAAGTCCAGGTATAAAACCCGCTAAAAAAAGTTTACCTATAGATTTCTCTATTATAATACCCCATACGATTAGAAGGACACTCGGCGGAATCAGCATTCCCAAGCTCGCACTACCTGCTATAGACCCCAGAGCAAAACTTCGATTATAGCCAAATTTCATCATCTCGGGATAAGCTATCCGAGAAAAAGTCATGGCAGAAGCAATACTGACGCCCGTTACCGCCGCAAAAACGGCATTCCCAAGAACCGTTGCAATAGCTAAACGTCCAGGTAGTTTTCTTAGGAAATAATTTGCAATTTTATATAAATCAGTTGCCATGCCTGCCCTACTCATGAACTCTCCCATGAGCACAAACAATGGTATCGCAGCAAAAACGGCATTTCTTAATACGGCATAAGCTGAGCTACTTGCCAACTCAAGAGTGATACCCAAGTCACCAAAAAGCAAATAGGTTCCAACCAAAGAAACCATGCCTAAAACGACAAAAATGTGAAACCCCAACACTATTAAAGTTATCAAGGCAATAAACATAACGAGTAAAACCACTGGCGCTTCTAACATCTACTCCCCCCAGTCATTCTCTCTATTTTAGTTTTTTTCACGGTCCCTTAACCCTTCTTAGGCGCTATTTTTCCTGTAACTGTATGATAAAACAGTTGCAGGTAAATAAGGCAGCAAATTCCGCTAAAGATGATAATTAGAGTACGAACTGGATATACCGGGACTTCAAAGGATCCTGCCCCTTCAAATTCTTTCAACTCCCAGCTAGTTATCATCGTATCCCACCCTCCCCAGATAATAGCTGCAAAAAGTAATATACCCAGAATATATGTTGAGCAGTCTATGGTGCGCCTAATTTTGTCCGAAACGACGTTAAAAATGAATACTGTTCTTATCATGGCTCGACGTTTGATAGATGATGGCAATTCAAGGAACAAAATACCTACGATAGAGTTAGCGACAAGTTCGTGTGTTCCCTGAAAGGGGGCATTAAACATTTCTCTACCAATTATGTCCCATAAATATACTGCGCAAAGTAGGAGCCCCCAAAAAGCGGAAACAGTACTCAGTATTTCAGTTGACCAAACAACAAAGTCTTTTGTTTCACCAATTTCCTCATTGGTCTGGACGGTCATAACACCTCCTTAAAACAACTTCATTGACACCACGCTTCTGCCGATCCGAGAAATTTGCGCACGCTGGTCAGAGAACATTTTAAATGAAATTTCGTAACGTCATATGTAGCGGTAATCAATAATTTCTATAAGATCAAGGCAGCATATTATTCTCTGGCCCCATTATTTGCCAACGTCGTTTTAATGTGTAATATCAGACGATACCAAGACAAATAGCTTTCAAATACGCAAGGGAGTCTAGAGATGAATACAAATCATTTGAAAAAGGGAAGCACATTTGCTGCCGCCACGGCAATCGCATTTGCCGTCTCGATTTCAGTGGCAAGTGCCGCGAGCTTTACCCTAAAAATTGGATCAGGCCAACCAATGAAGCCGATCGAACCAATTAACGTGGCAAACTACTATTTGGTGCCGACTATAGAAAAAAGAGTGGCGGCGGAAACCAGCCATAAGATCAAGTTTATCAAACTCTGGAGCACCGTATCATCACCATTTGACGTTCTTGAAAATGTTCAAAAGAAACTGTTTGATATAGGTCTATTTTGTGCTTGCTTCGAACCAACCAAAGCCTCGCACCTCGCGTTTCACTATTATCTTCCAATGGTAACTGACGACCCCGTAACCCAGTTGAAAATTACACGCAAGGTATATTCAGAATTCCCAGAGTGGGAAGGAGACACTAAGAAATTCAACCAGACCGTTTTAGGGGCTCCGGCATTCTCGTCATACGGCATTGGAACCACGTTTGGCTGGAAAAAAATGACGGATTTAGCTGGACATAAGCTTGCCGGCGCAGGGCTCAACCTACCCTGGTTAAAACTATTGTCCGATGTCACTGTTATTCAAACCAACCTAAACGAAGCATACAACTCGTTGCAGTCAGGTGTTTATGAAGGCGTAGTAATCTTTCCACCTGCATGGAAAGGTTTCAAGCTCGATGAACCGGCAAAATTCTATACTGAAGTTGGTTGGGGCGCCACGACGCTTTATCAAATGACAATTAACAATGACACTTGGGCTAGTTTTCCCAGTGAGATTAAAAAAATCTTCAATGAAGAAAAAGAAAATTGGATGTTAAAAGCATCTCAGATGGCCCGCAAAAAATATGATAGCTCTTTAGCGGCTCTAAAAAAGGATGGTAGTACTCTGTATAAATTGCCATACGATCAAAGGGCTGCGATGGCCAAAGCTTACGACTCTTGGGCAAACGATGAAGCAAAGAAACTAGATGCAAAAGGTCTTCCGGCGAGCAAACTTTTCAGACGGTACTTAAATATCGCTGAAGAGGCTGGAATCAAACTACCTCATAAGTACAACATTAAGTAACGAGAGAAGGCATTTAAAATGCTCAGGCCCGCCTATTTTTAGGCGGGCCCTTTTCTTGAATGAGTTTAGTTAAAAGACAGGCATGTCACCTGGCATAGGAAACAACAAGATTACTTCCAGAAACGTAGGACGCCTCTTCCGATAGTAACCACAAAATCGCAGCGGCGACCTCCTCTGGTTGGCCTGCCCTACCTGCAGGCAAAGTAGGTCCCTGTTTTTCTATCCGTCCTGGTGGCTGAATTTCCGTATCTATGAGACCCGGGCTCACAACATTAACTCTAATGCCTTCCCCGGCCACTTCCTGTGCAAGTCCCCAACCGAGAGCATCAACGGCACCCTTCGATGCGGCGTATGGGACACACATTCCGGGCGAACCGAGCCGAGATGAGACCGAAGAGACCAATACAATAGAACCACCATGCCCGCCGTGGTTTGGGGACATACGCTTAACTGCCTCACGAGAACCTATTATCGCCGCGTTGACATTCAAATCGATCAACGGCAGAAGTTCCTCGTATTTTAATTCGTCAATCCGTCCATAAGGCTCAACAATTCCGGCACTGTTAACAAAGCCTTCTACCGGTCCTAGTTCGGCTTCACAAATATCAAAGAGACGGATTGTGTCACCCTCGTTACGGATGTCCGCCTGAACTGCGATGGCTTCACCACCGATGTTTTTTATCAAATCAACGGTTTGGTTCGCACGATCACTGTTAGTCACAAAGTTTACACAAACGCGCCAACCCTTTTTGATAGCACCAATAGAAACACTATGTCCTATACCCCTACTCCCTCCCGTTACTACTAGCACTTTCGACATGTTTTTTCAGAGCCTCCAATTTTTAATGATCATGCGTCAATTTCTTTAGTATCGACTAATCGCAATCCATGCCAAACAAATTCATATGGTGGATTGACCCCCAAGTCCAGTTTACCATCTCGGAAACATCTCATTACTTTACGTACACCGGTAATAAAGTGTTAAATGATAAAGTCAGCAAACAAATGGATGTAAGATATGGAAGTCGACACAATCGACCACGTAAACGTGGAAACTGATAATGTGGATCGGTCAGCTAAGTTCTATCGGGAAGTAATTGGTTTAAAAGAAGGACCGCGTCCAGATTTTGACCGTCCTGGTTTCTGGATGTATGCAGGTAATAAACCCGTTGTTCACATAATCAAGACAGCACCTAACAATAAAATGCTCACGGGTTCCAAGGACGCTTCAATATCTCACTTTGCCCTACAAATTAAAAATCTAAAAAATGCTCGTGATCATTTGGACTCTTTGGGAATCAAATATCGCACCCTTCAGGTCCCCGGAACAGAAATTGGCCAACTATTTTTAGAGGATCCAGAGGGGGTATTGATAGAATTGATATATCTGCCAGATGGTAAGCGTATATAATAACTATGGTGTTTTTACCTATTTTGGGAGTTGTACAGATATATCAAATGATACCACAACAAAATTTAAGAAAACTCTCTTCTCTTAAACCTTGATCAAATAACAAATTACTACAAATTGAGTATGATCACTGACTTACCGTCGGCCAAGTCTTTGCTTGACCAAAAGCACTCTCGCCATTACTTCCGAAACACCCGTTTACATACCAACATTTTATGACACCATCCTCCTCCGTATCATCCCCCGCCCTCAAGACTGTTCTCTGGGGCGTTTTTTGGGCATCACTTTCGACATCCCTTGGGGGCATGACAGTTGTATTTACCCGTTTGATAATTGAAGAAAGCGACCCCCTATCCCTTGCCTTTGTTAGATATGGAATTGCGGCTCTTATTTTTTTAGGGGTTTTGCTAGTACAAAACCGTATACCAACCTTTGAGCGCAGAGATATGCTGTTTTTAACCTTTATCGGAACCTTCATGTTTGCAGCATTTCCATTTTTCATGGCAAAAGCGCTCGAAGATACGACTGCCGCTCGCGGCGCTCTTATATTTTCTGCCATGCCGCTGATTACCATTTGTTTAGCCTCAATCGCTCGGATTGAAAAATTAACTGCCCAGAAAATGCTGGCGGTTCTACTGGCTATTGCAGGAGCAGCTATTGCCTTGGGCGAAAATGTGGATCAGATCGCACCACACGCTCTGAGGGGAGATGTGTTCATGTTTCTGGGAATGTTATCGGTGTCACTGTTCAACGTATTTTCTGGCAAATATCTCGTCCGATACGGCAATCTACCTGTTATGACTTACTCCATGTTTGTTGGTGTGTTAATACTACTCCTCTTGGCACTAATTTTTGGTAAGCCATTTTCAGGATCGCTCACCTTTGATGAATGGGGCTGGTTCATAGTATTTATCCTTGCCGCTCCAGGGGGGGCGCTCATGATCTTTGCTTGGGGTCAGGCACTACGAACAATAACACCGACCCAAGCCACTATTACCATCGGATTCAATCCCGTCACGGCCATCCTATTGGCGGCATGGCTGTTAAGTGAACCTATTACCATCAAAGTATTACTAGGCTTCGTATTGATATTCTCTGCTATTGTCCTCGCCAGTTATCGGCCTCGGCATTCAAGTTCCGGTAACGTCGCTTCTTAATTTGAGAAACATCTGTGCCTACACCCCTCATCGGTATTCTATTTGTCTCGACCGCTTTGTCTATCAACGCAGTCAAAGATGGCGTAGCTAAGCTTTTAGGAGGCTACTACCCCCCACTGATGCTGGTCTGGATACATCTGGCTTTTACCTGCCTACTGCTGATGCCTCTAGTTTTCAAGAAGTATGGCCAAACCGTACTTTTTCCCCGAAGATTCGGCGTCCAAGTGTTGCGCAGCACGCTATTTGTTCTTGGGATAAGCTTATTCTATTGGTCTCTCAATTACATTCCCCTAGCCGACACAACATCTATGGTATTTATAGCTCCCATTGTCGTGACCGCCCTATCTCCAATAATCCTTGGAGAAAAACTAGGGTTACATCGGAGCCTTGCTGTTTTGGTAGGTTTTGTCGGTGTGTATGTCATTTTACGTCCTGAGTTTGGTGGCGAACGTTTCGGATATATTTTAGGTCTCGGGGCCGGTTCTTGCCTGGGAATGTTTTACATGGCAAATCGCAAACTAGCCGAATACCAACCCCAGTTGGTCGCTGTAACCTATACGGCAATATTTGGCACTTTACTTTTATTGCCCGTTCTTCCATTCGTTTGGATCGTCCCGCGTCTATCTGATAGCGCTCTACTAGCCAGCTTTATTTCGTTAGCAATTATTGGCCAAATCTTTCTGATTTCAGCTTTCAGCTATACAAATGCTAGTACCCTAGCACCTTTTCAGTACACACAATTGATTGCCGCAACTATAGTTGGCCTATTAATATTCGACACGTTCCCCGACACAACAACTTGGTTCGGAATTTTCCTTATAGTATTTTCCGGACTTTATATAGCACTTCGGGAAACGTTGATTGCAAAAAAAGGTGAAACGTAATGGACTTTTCCTTATCGCCAGAAATTGAAATCTATCGGCAACGAATTCACAACTTCGTCAAAGATGAAATTCTGCCTTTGGAACGAGATCCGGCAAATTTTGATGCTCACGAAATGATTGAAGAAGATGTTCTTTCTGATCTGCGCACCAAGGCAAAAGAACAGGGGCTTTGGGCATTTCAAATGCCTAAAGAAAGGGGTGGCGTCGGTCTAAATAACGTTGGGATGGCCGCTTGCTATGAAGAAATGGCACGCTCTCCATTTGGTCCCGTAACCTTTAATTGCGCTGCGCCAGATGATGGCAATATGATGGTTCTGGAAAAGGTTCTCCCTGAACATCAAAAAGCCCAATGGCTTCAACCAATCATAAACGGAGAAGTTCGATCCAGCATCGCCATGACAGAACCTATGCCTGGAGCCGGTTCCGATCCCTCCGCGATGCTGACTATTGCAAATAAGAAGGGTGAAAATTGGTTGATTCACGGAAAGAAGCATTACATCACAGGTGCCCAAGGGGCTAAGATATTTATATTAATTGCTAAAACCTCTGAAGATCCGCGCAAAGGACTTACGGCTTTTTTATTTCATGCCGACCAACCCGGATGGCAAATCGATAGGCGTATTCCCATTATGGGCCCCGAAGAACATGGAGGTCACTGCGAAATCACGTTTGACGGGTTGGAAATTCCCGATGAAAACCGTCTACTGAATGTAGGTGACGGACTTAAGGTCACACAGATCCGGTTGGGACGTGCAAGATTGACGCATTGCATGCGGTGGCTGGGGCTCTGCAAAAGAGCCATGGAAATCGCTTCAGAATATGTCGGTGAGCGAGAAAGTTTTGGTGAAAAATTGATCGACCATGAGGGTGTCCAATGGATGATGGGAGAAGCTGCTATGGATATCCAAATTGGCCGCTTATTGACCATGCACGCTGCCTGGTTACTCGATCACGAGAACTTTGCCCGAAAGGAAATTTCTATGGCAAAGGTACAGGTTGCAGACGCGCTTCACAAAGCCGTAGATACGGCAATTCAGCTCTGTGGAGCACGTGGTTATTCAAAAGATACGCTGCTAGAATGGATGTACCGGTACGCCCGTCAAGCGAAATTGGTGGATGGCGCATCCGAAGTGCATAAAATGGTGTTGTCTCGTTTTCATAAAAATGAAGGGCAGCGTTTTTGGTCTTGGGGTGTTTAAGGTTATAACCCTTACACCATGCAAAATGGAAATATAGAGCTAGAATTATTTTTAACGAATGCAGCAGGTTCGAAAACTGCAAGAATTATCGACCGTTACAAGCTTACTTCGGGGGCAATTCAAGAAAATTGGGCACTAGATGTAGAATTTAGCGGAGGCCCTTTAACAGGTTTGCAAGAATTATGCTTGCGCATGGACGCCCCTACCAGAATTGACAACAGTCGAAGTCGCATTGAGGAATTTGCTTTTTTAAAACTTGCGTATGAAAACGGCGTCCGGGTGCCAGAGCCATTATTTTTTTGCAAAGACAAAAAGATTATTGGACGTCAATTTTTTATAATGCGCCGAATACCGGGAGTTGCCGACGCCCGCAGAGTCACACAATTTAAACGGACTATTGATCAACAAGATAAATTGCTATTCGATTTGGGGACCGAATTAGCTGCGATACATGCTTTAAAACCTAGCGGAAGGGATTTTAATTTTCTGAAAAAACCACGTATTGCGCCCGCTCTACACGTCATAAATCAATATCATGCTGCGCTGGACGCTCTCCCTCAACCCGCGCCAATTTTAGAATGGGGTTTGCGTTGGGCCCAACTCAATTTACCAAGGGTACAGATTCCCACAATTTGTCACAGGGATTTTCGTACGGGTAATTTGATGATCGATGGCAATAATCTTGTCGGTATATTAGATTGGGAGTTTGCTGGTTGGAGCGACCCGATGGAGGACGTTGCCTGGTTTTGTGCAAAGTGCTGGCGCTTTGGATTTGACAATAGAGAAGCGGGCGGCATGGGATCACGGACTGCCTTTTACGATGCCTACGAAAACACGTCAGGACGAAACATTGATCATGAGGCAATTAATTTTTGGGAAGTCATGGCCCATATTCGTTGGGCTATCATTGCTCGCCAGCAAGGGGAACGCTTTGCAACCAGCGGAGAAAACTCCTTGGAACCTGCGATGACCGCGTTCATCGCACCTCAGTTAGAGTGGGAGGTAATGAGAATGACAGAGAACTGGGCCAATGAGAATTAGACCCAATATTTTAGATATCCTCGAACTATCGAAGGAAATTATATCTAATGAATTCGACGACAACAGCTTTGATAATCGAAGATATGAGACCTTTATGATGGCAAACGCTATTACAATCGCTACACGTCAGTTAAAAATTGGAGCCGGTCCAGAACGCAAAGAATTAAAAAAATTACTTAACCTCACAAAATCATCAGCATCCCCTAAGGCCTCAATTGGGGATAGACTAGCTGATTTGTATTCACATGTTTGCCTAGAAATTCGCAAGGGTAACTTTGATCCCGACAAAATAAATCACAACGAATTGCGGAACATCCTAGATGAAGCGGCATTACAATTAGTCATGGAATACAACCCCAAGTACCTTGAGGGGAAATAGGTGCAAATGACTTAACTCGGCTCTACCGGGCAATATAAATACCCCCGCTATCACATTTTGATCTTACTCCGCAGCCATACTGTAGTCCGGAGCCTCTAACTCAGGAACAACTTTATTTACAAATAAATCAAATTCTTCCAGCATGTCATCAACTGGTTGCTGCGCCCAATGATAAATCAAAGTGATATATTCTGCCGGTGCTTTGGAGTAGGTTTCTTGCCAAATCCGGATGCAGTCGTCCACCGTACCACCAAGAAATATACCCGATTTTTTGATACTCTCTATACGTGTTGCTTCATCCCCTGTCGGTAGTTGCGGAAAAAAGGGCCCATAAAAGTTAGTATAAATATCCAAATCATATGCAAGCAATTTACGTTCAAAGTCTGCCTGATCTTTCGCTACATGGCACCAACGAACAACATTCTGGTTCTGCCCGCGTATATAACTTCTACCGTGTTTGCGAGCTTCATCCACATACATATCAAAACAACTAGCCATGTCGTCGTCTTTCATAAAGTAGGTGGGAATAAAACCATGCTTAGCGCAGAAGCTGATGGTCTCTAAGCTTTTCATGGCCGCCACAAAACAACGGGGATATGGTTTCTGGTAAGGTTTAGGAAGTACTGCCACTCGCTGAATGGAGCCATCTTCACCAACCTCCCCTTCAACACCGGCCTCAGAAGCTGTTGGTGCCGCTGGATATCCGGTAACGCCCTCTTCGAACGGATAAGGAACTTGATAATAGTTACCCTTTTTTCTAGATCCCTCTTCTGTCCAAAAATCGAGAACCATTTCTACTCTCTCCTCAAAAATATCCCGATTTTTTTTATCTCCGGCGCCACCATCAGAAAGGGTCGCTACAGAATCAGTAAATTGACCCAAAACGTTTGCCCAACGCGCCTGATAACCACGAGCAAAACCAACGAAGTATTTTCCCTTTGTAAGGTGGTCGATTATGGCCGTTTCTTCAGCGACCCTGATAGGATCTTGCGTTGCCATCACGTAGCCTAACGCACCTACGTGGCAATTGACCTGGCTCGCCCAGTAAGCATTCAAAACTCCTGGATTTGGACCTACTTCGTAACCTTCAGAATGAAAATGGTGTTCGATCGTTGAAACACCCCACGCCCCTATTTTATCTGCAGCCTTCACGATATCGGTCCATTCATGGAGTATTTTGTGATAAGCTTCGTTGTTAGCACCAACGGGACGATGTTTCTTTCTGTATTCAAATTGCTCGTTAGCCGTTTCTCCTTCAGCCGGAATTACTGGGTAAAGTTGCAAAATTACCTTCGGAGCAGCCATCAAAATCCTCCCTACTATTCCTAACAGAACTTTACAGAACCAACAAAAAATTTAATTATTCGAATTGTAGAATAGCCACGCAACTCCTTACGATCAATATTATTAAGGATAATGCTATTACGCGTGAACTTATGACTAAAAGGAATATTCGTCTATACAGACGTCATCGAAGAATATAAAGGCCTGTATCATTGTCTTCTAGGGAACGATTTTGCAAGATAGCTGATCCTAAAATTATTTTAAGGAGATTTTGTAGGAGTATTAGTTATGGGAATGTTTGGAATGTGTTAATCGATCCCTCGAACAGAGGA
>ERZ651768.1253-NODE-1253-length-18738-cov-13.855796_pt1 | contig 18738 bp, 19 predicted proteins | sample MGYA00514754_ERZ651768 | MGnify/ENA metagenome assembly ERZ651768
TCCGCGTTCAGCAAACGCCAATGCGTGGCAGCGTCCGAGACCGCCACCTGCCCCTGTGACAATGGCTACTTTGCCTTCAAAATCGCTCATACAACCTCCTTCCCTCTAACCGCGTTAACGAATGTTATTTCAAACCATGTGCCGACAATGATACAAGTTCGTTATGCGCTTGAACGAAAAAGTTGTCGCCATCGTAGGTGCCGGGCAAACACCTGGCGAGACCATAGGCAATGGTCGAGCCGCGGCGATTCGTTTCGCACGTGAAGGCGCACGTCTCGTTCTGGCAGATCGCAACGTTGACTCGGCCGAGGAAACACGGACCATGCTGAAGGCGGACGGATTTGACGCCATGGTCGTGCACGCCGATGTCAATCGTGAATCCGACTGTGCCGGCATTTCCGCTGCAGCAGTGGAGCAGCACGGCCAACTCGACGTCCTCCATTACAACGTCGGCCGCAGCGAGGGAGACGCGGAAGTTGCCGCACTCGACGTCGAGCAGTGGGACGAGATCATGTCGATGAATCTGCGAGGGTTTTACCTGTGTAGCAAACACGCGTTGACGGTCATGCGACCGAAGAAGAGCGGCGTCGTCTTGTGTATATCATCCGCGGCCGCGCTCGCGTCCGGTAGTAACATGACATACAAAACGTCGAAAGCCGGCATGAACGCACTGGTTCAATCAATGGCGATTAACAACGGGCCATACGGAATTCGGGTCAACGCTATCATGCCGGGTCTCATGGATACGCCCATGGCCATCGAGCGTCGTGCGCGAGAACGAGGTGTCGAGCGGGACGTCATACGCGAAGAGCGCGATCGTTCTGTTCCATTGCTTGGGAAAATGGGGACCGCGTGGGACGTGGCTAGTGCAGCCGTCTTTCTCGCTTCTGACGAGGCCAGTTACATTACCGGCGTCGCCCTTGCCGTCGACGGTGGTGTCACAGCTCGCGTTGGTTAACGCGTCAATCGGTTACCGGTCTAAACACCGGGATGATGCCGCCGTCAGGTAAGCTCTCGAACGCCACTTCGACCTCCATCCCAACCTTGACCGCGTCCGGCTCCACGTCCACCAGATTGGTAGAAAGGCGCACCCCTTCTGTTACGTCAACCTGGGCTAAAACAATCGGCAATCGATCTTCGTGCCGAGGATGGTACGCCCGCCGTAACAGGCCGTGACTGTATAAGGTGCCGCGACCCGACGCGTCGCGCCAAACGATGGACCGCGACCCACAGTGTTGGCAACGTTCGCGATAAGGAAACGTCCAGGTCCCACAATCGTCGCAGCACTGAAGGCGCAGTTTCCCTTCCGAAGCAGCTTCAAAAAATGGTGCGGTTCGAGAACTCGGTTTAGGCAACCAGGATTCATCTTCGGATTGGCTCACGATGCGGTCTCCGGGGACAGCACCACGGTCGAGTGGTAGTTCAACATACCTCCATTACCAGAACAGATAATGAGGTCGTTGGACGACTGCCGTTCACCCGCCTGACCACGGCCCTGGATAACCGCCTCCGAAATGGGTGTCATGCCCCACATGTAGTAACTCGATAACTCACCGCCACCTGTATTTGTGGGCAGTGCGCCACCGGGGCCCAGACGGCCGTCTTCTACAAACGCACCGCCCTCGCCCTTTTCACAAAATCCGTAGTCCTCGAGCGTCACAAGAACCGTGTAGGTATAGCAGTCGTAGAGTTGACACTGCGTAACCTCACCGAGACTAGCGTTCGCCATTGCTAGCGCTCGAGACGCACTCCGTGAGCCCGGACCACGAATCGCCGAATCGGGCACAGTCTGGCCGGTGTCGTGGCGATGGCCTTGGGCAAAACCACGGATGTATACCGGTGGCTGCCGCCCATCCCTCGCCTGCTCGGCTGAGGTCACAATCACGCAGATGGCACCGTTCGAAACGAGACAACAGTCGAGAACGTGAAACGGCTCCACTACCCACGGAGAATCGTGATATTCGCTGAGCGTGATCGGTTCTCGTTTCGTCGCCCGTTCGTTCAACCCCGCCCACGCCCGCTGGGATACCGCGATCTGACCCAATTGATCTCGAGTGGTCCCGAAGAGATCCATGTGACGTTGCGCTGCCATGGCAAACATTGGGATCGCACCCGTGAATCCGTAAAGACCATGTAGCGAACTCAAAGCGTCACCGCCGAAACGACGCCCGCCGGAATACGACGCGCCCGTACGCTGTCCGTCAACCAAAGGCGCATCGGCAAAAACGCACGCCACGTTTTTTGCGAGCCCATTCGCCACGGCCATGGCAGCATACTGAATCATTTGCCCAGCGCTGGAGCCGTAGCCCTGCATAAAAGTCAGCAAATTCAACTCTTGAAGCCCAAGCGCCACGTGCAGGTGCAGGTCGAGTCCCCGGGTAATACCGGTATTAATCAGCAGCCCATCTAGTTCGGACTTATCGATCCCTGCGTCATCGATGGCGAGATAGACGGCTTCCGATGCTAAGTCGATGGCCGATCGGTACACCCTTCCCATCTCCGTCATACCAAGACCAGAAACTGCACCCGCACCATTCATGGGATGATTCATGTTAAATCCTTGTCAGTACGACCACGGGTATTTCGCGATCTGTGCGGTCTTGATATTCGTTATAGCCTTCCCAGATGTTCGTCATCAGAGTCCACAATCGATTTCTTTCCTCACCGCTCGCCGTCGATGCTCGAGCAGAAAATCGATCAGCTTTCACTTGCACCTTAACGTCTGCGTGCGCGACCAAATTTTCATACCAAGACGGGTGCAACGCATGGCCACCTTTTGACCCAACAATAATGTATGTCCCATTGTCTTCGCCGTAAATCAGAGGAATTAAGCGCGCCTCGCCGGATTTTCGGCCGAGCGTCGTCAGCAGCAGGGTCGGGACGCCGCCCCACATGTGGCCTTCATCTCCACCCGTTGCTAGATAACGTTCTACGTGTTCGGTAATCCAATCTGGTATCACTCGACCACTCACTGCTCATCCTCCGCATCTGCATTGCTGTCGCGCCGGAACAACGCCTCCAGCTTGGCTTTCGCAGCCGCATCCGGATCGATCGTCGCCGCGGCAGAATCTGCACCATCTTCCGAGATCTCTTCGCCGCCAAATAGGTCGCTCAATTCTTTACGCGCACCCGCTTCTTTGACGCCGATTATCGAATCGTAAGTCCCTGCGGCTGGCCGAAAAAAATCGCAAAAATTCGCATTCTCTTTATTGACCGGGGGATCGGCCCGTTCGTCCGCACAAGTAATGGTGTCTCGCGGTCGATATCGGCGGCAAAGGCGACAGCAGTGCAGGCTTTCAAAACACTTCGGGCAGTTGTTGTGTCTTGTGATCGGCCTTGGTAACGCGTCAAGCGACGTGCCGCAATTCCAGCATTCCAATTCCGCCATTGGTCGGTCTCGACGGCGGTCGAATTAACGACCCGAAAATTCGGGCTTACGTTTCTCTAGGAACGCTTTCACGCCTTCCTGAAAATCTTCCGAATTAAAAAGACCATTCAGATGGACCATCAGATGATCGACCGCGGTGTCGTAACTCTCTTCCAATCCCATCCGCATCATGCGCTTAGTCGTCTGCACCGCCATGGGCGCGTTATCAGCGATTTCGTTAGCCCACTGCATGGCGGTATCCATCAGCTCTTCGTTGGGGACAACCGCATTAAAGAGTCCGAGATCAAGAGCTTCTTGAGCATCGACCGTGCGTGCCCGATAGTAGAGTTCCGCCGCTTTCGCCCAACCGATTAAGCGCGGTAATAACCAGGTCCCTCCACTTTCCGGAACAACATTGCGCTTCGCCGTGACGGCCGCCATCTTAGCCGACTCGCCCGCAATTCGAATATCTGCGAGCAAAGTAATGTCCATACCGTACCCAGCCGCCGCGCCGTTGACCGCACAGACCACGGGCGTGTCTATATTCCACATCACGTTAATGGGTGCATCGCGCAGATCAAACAACTGGCGCGGTCGATTCTGGCCTTTCGCCGCCGCTTCGTCGCTGCCGATCCCGCCTTCGCCGACGGCGATAAGGTCAAGTCCTGAGCAGAATCCTCTACCGGCACCCGTCAATACGATACAGCGCGTATCGGGATCCTTGTTCGCTTCGACCATCTTGTTCGAGAGTTCGCCCAGCATATCGCGACTTATCGCGTTAAGGCGTTCCGGTCGATTCAACGTCAAAACCACGACGCGATCGCGTTGCTCAACCAATAACTCGTCGGTATTCGACGCACTGACCGTCATAGGTTTCTTCCCATCACTCAATAAGACATGGGAGGCTAGCCCCTGCCTCGAGGGAAGTCCATGCCTCGGCGAATGGGCCCGTTCATGCTATCCACGGAACCGCAACCTCGGTGTTGACGTTTTTTCTACGTTGCTCTGCGTTCGATGCCGCGTCGACCGAAAGCCATACGCGGAAATTAGCTAGCTGTTAGCGATCCAAAGAAGTGGTATTCGGGACGTGACCTGGTCTGCGGTGCGTTGCTTTTTTGTACTTTTAACAGCTCTTTTAGGTCTGCGCGCACCAACTCAATCAATGCGCATTCAATAATTTAACGCGATATTGACGTGATCGTACGTGCGGCCGTTTTTTTACGCTAACTCATTGTTTTAGAAATAACTTACTGTCTTCAGGCGTATCGTTGTTCTGACATATATAACTTGTAGGAATAATAATATGTTTTTACGAGTTCACATTGGCATAGCATCTACAACCAATGAAGCTAAATCTCATTGCAACCGCGGCAATGACGTTATATACAGTTGTCCGGGATCTAGCAGTACCCAGACGGTTTTGAGAACTCAATCGTACGAGGGTTACTATGTCTTCTGACCGAATCTTAATGATCTTGATGACTGCGGTTGCCATTCTTGCTGTGGTTCCGGCAGTACCAGGGGGCGAGTACGCTGCCCTGATACTAGTCGGACTTGGTCTCATCAGCGGGTTTATGAATCCCGAAGATGATCTCCTGACAAGATTGGTATTGATCGTTGTTGCCGTTGCACTGCCAACCATCGCAAATAGCTTAGACGCTATTCCCGTGGTGGGTGGCTTTGTAAACAGCATTCTGGATAACGTCGCCGTCGCTATAGCCGGCATCGTTGTTGCGAATGTTCTGCTTCAGATATATGCGCGGCTTATGCCTGCCGACGACTCTGGCTCTAGTGCCGGGGGCGGTGGCGGTTACAGCAGCGAATAGAATCTGTCGAAGTTCGACAATGATCGAAATGGCCCCGATTTAGGGGCCATTTTTTTGCCTGCCGAAATTTCTTTGTAACGACGCGCTCTCAAAGAAAATACCTAGCACGCCACGCCCCACCAGAACGAGACGTCTCCGTCAAGTTTACAAAGGGATCACTAACGTTATATACGTTGGGCCTGGTAGAGCAGTTATTCATTCAAATACGAACGAGGGGTCGTTTTATGTTGCAGAAAGTTTTGACCTGGGGCTCGCTCGCGATTGCCGTAATCGCAGTGTTTACCGATGCCATTCCGATGGTGCCTTTGATTCTAGTGCTATTAGGTCTTATCGGCGGATTCATGAATCCACTCGAAGACGTTGGTACTCGCGTCGCTTATTACGTACTAGCAGCAACGCTGCCGATGATTGCCAACAACCTCGACGCAATTCCAGCGATCGGTGGCTACTTGAACGGTATCCTCGACAACGTGGCGATCACCATCGCCGGTATCGCGCTCGCGAACTTCGCCCTCGCGTTGTACAACAATGCGATGGCGGCTGGAAGCGAAGACTAATCGAGTCTGTTAGTTGATAGAGGCGTGAGCACTATTGCTTGCCGCATAAAAATGGCCCCTTTTCGGGGCCATTTTTTTGCGCGTCGACAACCTAGGGACCGTACTTAATTCGAGTCCTGCAGCATCTTGTCCACTTGCAAGAACGGGATTGCCCCTCCCGTGAATTGCGGCAACTTGCCATCCCACTTCTCGGCCATCCGCAACTGAATGAGTTCGGGATTGGATTTCAAGGCAGCAGCCTCTCGCCGGATGGCTTCAGCACGTGCTACCGACTCCACCTCGGTCTTGTACGCTTCAGCATCGGCAGCCAACGTCCGCTCAGCCGCAGCCGCTTCCGCCTGAGTGACGCGTTTAATTTTTTCGTTTTCGGCTTTCAACGCATCCTGTTCTGCCCGGACCTTTTCCTCAATCGATCGATTGAAATCGGCAGAGAACTCAAATTCTTCAATCGCTAAATTAGCAATCGCGAGTGAGCCGACTAGATCTTTTTCGGTGAGTGTTTCGGTCAAGAAGTTTTCGATTTGAGCTTGCATCGAAACGGTCACTTCGGCGCGGCGGGTCACCAACTCTTCCGCAGTAAATTGCGCCGTGATTGCTTTGACGGATTCCGCGATCGCGGGCGTCAGAATCGCCGCCTTGACGACGGCTCGATTACCGACTTGCTGAAACGTTCTGGGGACCAACCCAGCGTTCATTGAATACTGCAGCACAATCGTGGTATCGACCTGTTGCAAATCCTTCGACGCAGCGCTACCCGGAACCCGCGCCGGCTGTAACCGGATGTCAATTTCCTCGACGATGTCGACGAACGGAATCTTTAGGTGAAAGCCTTCGGATAGTGGCGTCATGCTGACGGCACCCAGGCGTTTGATGACACCTACGTGACCAGGATTCACCACCACAAAACCTGCGTAAAACATCAACAAGCCGATTAAGACAACAATTCCGGAAAGAATCGATTTAACGGGCATCACCTTTCTCCCCCAACGTTAGACCACCAGCATAGGCTCCGGATCGGATCGATACAACGATCGCGCCCGCGCCTATCGAAAAGTTAGTGACCATTCGAAATACTCATCCTTGTTTCGCTCTTAGAACGTCCCAGTGAGGGTATAGCCTTCCGTCAAGTTAACGATCGAAAGCACTTGTCTCTTAAACCTAAGCGGTTCAAACCGCACCTCCTGAGCTCCGTTTTCTATCATCTTGATCACTTGCGACTCCGTCATGCCGCTGTCGTGCAAACGTAGATGAATATCTTCGACACGTCCGCGGCGCGATATCGAATAAGAAAAGCGCACCAGCAACGATTCGTTTGCGACTTTCAACCCGCCTGACCAAGATGGCACTTTGATAGGTGTCATGAATAGACGCTTGCAAAGATTTCGTGCGGTCATTTCTTCGCGGGACCAGGTTTTCGGCACGCAAGCCCCATCCTCACAGCGTAAGCACCGGGCTAGGTAGTCGGCTCGGTGCTCGCGGATACTCCTGAGCATTTCGGGTTTGAGCTCAGCGTACTCACACCCAACGATGTCGGCGTGCGCAATCGGCCAACTCCCGCACTGCCCGACGGCGCTTACCCTCACCTCTTCCACCTCGTGCGCTGAGGCAGCGCCCTCGTCCGTTGCCTCAGCAAAACCGAATATGCCGTTAACCAAACAGAAGACAGAACAACTAAGACGTCGTGGAAATACCCGTCCGGATTTGTCTTGACGCTTGCCGACGCTTCGTGACGCCGCGCCGATCCTGCCTGACCCGATCAATGAGGACCCGTCTGATTGAACGGGTCGTTCCACATTGCGGTCCAGACGTACTCATCATTGACATAATAAACGGCATCGTCATGCAGGATGGATCGAACGCGTGATCCACCCCAACGTCCACCCGGATGATTCACCGCCGACAGGTAACCCAGCGCATTAATCGACGACGTCGTCGGATCGTCCTTGTTCCTGATTTCGAAGAGACGCAATTGTTGTTCTCGGCGATATCCCAGGCCATCGCCCCAATACGTCAACGTTAACGGCACGGTAAAACGGTCGACACCTTCGACGTCGGCGAGATAGGTGAATGCGTGACGGTCGTAGCGGGCTTGCGAGTAGCTCCAGTTGGCGTCCTCACCCAACGAGATCGACCCCAACGAATACGGTGCGTCGATCGCAGCAACATTGAAGAGCTCCAACTTAACAAATCCATCCTGATCCGCGCCCAGACCAAGCAGGAGGTCATCGCCAATGGGATGCAAAAAATCGGAGAAACCAGTGACCTCCAACTCGCCTGCGAATTGCGGGTCCGTGGCGTCGGCCAGGTCTAAAACGTACAGCGGATCGATGCGTTCGAACGTCACCAAGTACACCTTAGTTCCCAAGAACCGTACGCCATACAAATCTTCGTCGGGTTTGCCAATGGACTCCGGATAGGTTGCATTGGGCAACGTCGCCACGGTCTCCAATTCGAGCGCAGTTGGCGACTTACGCAACACAAAGAGCTGGTGGTCCCAACGATCTCCTTCGGCACCGGTCCACGTAGTGGTCACGATACGCAGATCGCCCTGGAATTCGTTGAGCCGAAAATCCGCATTACTACCACCACTCAGGTAACCGTCAACCTTTCCAGAACCACCGTAATCGAGGCCTGCCGAGATGGAAAACCGATGCACCAAGGTTTTGTACTCTGTCCCACTGCCAGATATCGAATCCTCAGTTGTGTATTCCGCTTGGCTGAGATAGATCGCGCTCGGTGAAACGTAAAGACCGTCAACCGACTCGTTGTAACAAGCGACTCTAACGATGCCAGGGTCCGCCACGTTCACCGCCAGTATGACCGTGAGGGTCGGATACCCGCGTTCTTCCGGGGCAAGTTCGTGGTTGGGATCCGTAACAAAACAGTCGTCAGCCTCGAGCAAGACGTCCTCGACGCCATTGACGGTCACTTTCGGTAACACATCGTCAATGGTCAAGGCGTCAATGAGCGCCTCATTTTCAGCGATTTCGTCTTCGTTATCCGTGTAATAGATGAGGTCCGGTATATCGGGCGTATGCCGAACGACGAGATAAATAAGATCGCCGACTTTACGACTGTTGACGAACCCACCTTCCACTTCCATGTCCCAGCTCTTGGTCGGCGATCCAGGATCGCTAACGTCATGAATCTCAACGCCAACGCGTTGCAGTTCCCAGGTTGAAAACTCTTCGAATGCCCGACCCCATATCCCCCACCAACCGGTGCTATTAATCGTCGCCAGCTGGCCATCATCAATGTAAAGGCCTTCGATGGTACGGTCGTCGTCCAGAGGAATCGTGCCGGCTTCGCTCACACCGGCCGTGTCTGGATCGGTCGCTAAGATCCGAATCGATCGCACGTCGTCAGACGTCGTCGGTAACGCCCCGTCAGCCGCCGTCGTTGACTCCGCGTCGTCCTCCAAAATAAAGCAGCAATCGAGGCCCCGGGTAGGTGCAATATATAGATGGCTGCCGTCGTACTTGACGTAATCGTGCTCATCGACGCTGGCCTCTAGCGTATACGTCGTGGTGTAACTCCCACCACCACCAGACGCTGACTCAGCATCGGCCGAGGTAGCAGCCAACGCCCGCTGCTGTGCGTTTTCTGCGAGCGCGGTTCTAAATCCCGTACGAATCGACTCCAACAACTGACTGTCCGAGGACACCGCAGTCAACAAGCCGGGCGTTTCGCCGGTGACCGGTGGGATCACCGGCGGCGTCACGCTACCGCTAGACCCGCCCCCACCACATCCGGCGAGCATTAGAGCTATCAAAAATATGCTCGACCTTCTCATTTCTCGCTCCACCCCGTTACGTATCGGCATTGAGACGCTCACGGACGCATGGGACCACGTCTCGAAATAGTTTTTCTAAGCTATCGTTCATTTGTGCTGGTCGAAGACCGGGAGGTGCGCCCCAGGTAACCAGATCCGTCATACCAAATTCAACAATAAATTCGTACAAAGCTTCAACACACGTCTCGACGTCTCCGACGATCCACGTTTGCGGAATTCGATCGCCCTCGGTCCCCATGCCCTCGCCACTTTCTTCAAAGAACCGTTGATACAACTCCATCCGGTATCGTTCTGCCACTCGCACCGATGGCCAATCCCGTTCGCGATCATCCGTCACTAAAATCCCGCGAATTAAACCAATGCGATAGTCTTCTGGTTGCCTGTCGGTGGCTCGAAGGGTGCTCACCCAATGATCAAAGGAGTCAGCGCGAAGCCCTTGCGGCAAGAGGTGCGCATCGAATCGGGCCGCGCGTTCGGCACCCGCCTTCGACATCGCCGCGATCCATAGCGGCGGTCCTCCGGCCTGAACATAGCCCGGTCGAATAACGACGTCGTCGAATTGAAAGCGTTTGCCATGAAACGAAAATCGCTCACCCGCAAAACACCGCTGCAGTACTTCGATACTCTCGTCCATCAACGAAACACGACGCGACACCGGAACCCCGAAGCCGCGAAATTCGTGTGGCGCGTATCCCATCCCCGTTCCAATCTCGACACGACCATTAGAGATTTGATCGAGAACGGCAAGATCCTCCGCCAAGCGAACCGGGTGATTGAAGGGAAGCAAACAAATGTCGGTAGAAAACCGGACGTGTGTGGTACGGGCAGCCATGGCGCTCGCAACCGGTATCCAGCTCGGTAAATACCCGTCGTCGACGAAATGATGCTCGGTAAACCATACGATGTCAGCACCGAGTCCGTCCAACCACGCCACTTGATCAAGCGCTTCAGCATACAGCTGCCGATCCGGTACGCCCGAATCGGGCGGGTTCCGAAAGTCGTAGCAAACACCAAATCGCGGTTCAAACACTGGCATACAAGCCACCGTTCTCGACCGATACCAGTTCTGTCAATGTCCGGACAAACATAGCGTAAAGCCTGCGAACGAATTCAAACGCGGCAAACATTCGAACCGTTTTTATTCCTTTTATCAATGACTTGTATGACGTTGTGGGGTTACTTGGCGGATTGCTTCGCCCGGGCTCGGCCCGCAGCGAGCGGGTGCATCACACCGGCGCCGGCCGGCCAAACCCCTGGTTCGGCCTTAACATGCCGACACAAATGCTGAGCGTGGGCACTCAGTGTCTCCCAGACCTCGTGCGGCATCGTCTTTGCCATATCCGGACCACCCGACCACGGCGCCAAGTACTCCACATTGGGTAATGCCCGCACCTCGTGCCCCACGTTAGGTGTGGCGCCGTGCCAAGCTCGGTTATCTCGGAATACACCGGCACCCGCCGACGCACCCACCAACGTGGATAATCGCATCCACTCCGGTTCTTCTTTCGGTGTGGGTGGATTTTGTTGCGACGCGTGGGTCCCAGGAATTTGCCGAATGGGTCCATTTTCCCAGGTGAGGTCGCTCATCACGAAGTTAATCGTCACCACCGGTGGCGTGTGCTCAGCAATAAGGCGCCGCGTTGGGAGATCAAGTTCGCCGGTATCCTCATCTTTTCGCAATTCAATACCCAACGCTTCGGCCTGGGCCAGGCGACCCTCAGTCAGTTTCAACGAGTCGGCCAAATCGGAATGCAACCGCTGATATTCGATTGCTCCCGGCAAGCAAAGATCACCGCCGGCACCGCCGACGAGATAGTCCGACGAACCAAATATCGCTTTCAAAAGAGGCGTGGTCGTCGGCAAGTCAATCATCGAGGCCCAAACCGAATCGTGCAGTAACTGCCTCGACGCGGACGAGGTGCCGTAGCTGTAGCGGTGGGGTAAACGATTGGTTTCCGTCATGTACTTTCGCCCGGCCTTGCCGGGTACACTCAGGATCTCCTTCAGAACTCGCGCGCAGCCCTCCCGAAACCGCTCGAGCTGCTCGGAATCCAAGAGATCGCGCACCACCACAAATCCGTCTCGAAAGAATATGCGGCGGGCCCGATCAATCTCGTCAGGCGAACAAATCTCCAGACCCTTAATACCCGTATGTTCTTGCAGGTAATCCCGCAAGTCCTTCACCTCGGGGTCCTCGTAATTTCGCCGTTTTGGCGAGCGCGGATCGCCAGCAGCGAACCCAGGTCGGTCGATAAAATAGTCCCCGTCTTCATTGACTGTCTCGTTGGTGAGCGACCTTTCGTCCCAACCAACGCTGGTTTCGCGGTAGACGGTCATCGTCTTCAATTCGTCAATTATCGACGTTGTCATGAAGCTGCCTCCGACATGGGTGACCTACGTATAGTCGCTATTGTAGCCCGGTTATTTCGACCGAGACCCTAACAACCGCTTCAACGCCTTCTCGAAAACGCTCTATAAACGCTCGAATAAGAACACCCATTTGGATCAAGTTTCTATCTAGGGCGCAACGACACCAACGCGGAATAGGAGGCCCGATGTGACATCATGCATACACCCAACCAAACCGCGGTATCGGGTCGCTAAACGTCATGTCCCAGTCAAACCCGCTTGAAATTCGTAGTGATCGCGACCCGTTATACGGCTGGATAATGGTTGGTGTCGTATTCATCCTAAGTGCGTTGGCGTTCGGCGCACTCGGATCGATCTCCGTATTCCTGAAGCCATTGGCTACCGAATTCTCATGGACGAGGGCAGAGACTTCCTTGGGCTATACCGCCATCGCGTTGTCGTCTGCTCTGTTTGGCGTCGCCTGGGGCTTTGTTGCAGATCGTTTTGGCACGCGCTGGTTTGGAGTGATAGCGGCCCTGGTCATGACAGCGAGTCTATACATGCTCAGCAAGCAAACGAGCATCGTGCACTTTTACGCGTTCTACTTTATCTACGGCGCGTTTGGAAACGCATTGGTCGGATCACCCTTATTTGCCAACGTAGCTTACTGGTTTCGCCAACAACCCGGGTTAGCGATCGGCATCACTGCCGCCGGGGGTGCATTTGGGCAGGGAATCGTCCCGTACCTTGCCGGAATAATGATCGAAGGTTCCGGTTGGCGAGAAGCGTATATGTTCATGGCCTGCGGTTACCTAATCATTGCGCTGCCGTTGGGCTTCCTCGTTCGCGAATCGCCTGTCCGACTCCGAGCGATGCAATTTCCCGATGATCAACCCCGAACGTTTCCCCTTAAAGAAACCGAGGTTCTCATTTGGTTATCCGCAGCGGTGCTGTTCTGCTGCAATTGCATGTCGGTGCCGATCGTTCACTTAGTCCCTTTGCTAACGGATGCCGGACAATCGTTGTCCTCAGCAACCAGTGTCCTCATGGTATTGATGTTCTCCGGCGTACTAGGACGGATTCTAGGTGGAAAACTAGGCGACGTAATCGGGCCACTACCGGCCTATCTACTGATGTCCCTTGGACAGACCGTATTCGTCTTGTGGTTCCCATTCACAGAAAACCTGGTCACGCTCTACGTGCTCGCGGTGTTCTTTGGATTCGCGTACTCAGGTGTCATGTCCTGCATATTGATGTGCACGCGCATGATGGTCTCGCCTGGATTTGCTGCTCGAGCTATGAGTATCACCTCGTTCTTCGGGTACGGCGGTATGGGCATGGGAGCGTTCGTCGGCGGTCTACTGTTCGACATGAACGGAAATTACGTCGGTTCGTTCGCGTTCGCGTCCATCATGGGGGTCGTCAATTTGTTGATATTGGGCCTGTTCCACTACCGCATTAAGCGGCAGCAGGACCAATCTCGCGACGATACAGGATTCGTCAGTGCGACCTCGTCGTGACGCGTTTCCTCAGGCAAACGGATCGGTTCCCGTCTGCATGAACGGACCGACACGTTCAGGGTGCGCATTGTGTTCACGGTACGGGTAAAGATGTTCTCCTAGCAAACGCTTCAAATCGGGAAAGCGCTTAAGCAACTTAGGGTCGACCTCACCTTCCCATTGATGGATCGGCCGCATATGCATGCGCATAAAAACCTGGACTAAGGTGATCCGAAGGCCGGGATTCGTGCGAGGGGTAGACCCATGCCAGGTTGCCCCGTGCCATATCGCTACCGATCCTGCTTCTCCATTTAGCGTGATCGTCTTAAACGGGGTCGTTGCCGGATCCTGTTCGTGCGGCAAGGTCGCTCGTCCATATTGATGACTGCCCGGTGCGAATATCGTAGGGCCGTCCTCTGGGCCCGCATAATCCGTTCCGAGCCAAGACACATTGCAGACGTGCGCAATATGGCCGCCTCCCGGGGGAATGCCATGGGCGTCGCTGTGCAAAGGTAAATTGTGGCTGGTGGGGGGCTTAATAATCCACGTATGGCCCGCGAGTACCGCGCTCTGACCGAGCAACCAACGTGTGAGAGCCAACGCCGCGGGATTCAGAGCAGCTTCCGCAAACACGTCGTCTTCCTGCAGCAGGTACCACGAATTCTTCCCTAGGCCTTCGCCGGTTGCCTTGGAGGTACGGTAGTTGCCGATTTTTACGCCATTTCGTTTTTCGCAAGTGCTTAAGATCGCGTTCCGAAGTTTGGACGCCCAGCGTTTCGACACACCCAATTTCTCGCGTGGCACGATCGTGACTCCATACGCTTCAAGTTCAAGGGCATGTTGAACGAGATCATATTTCTCAAGCTCGAGCATAATCGCATCGGCATTGGGAGACGTATTAAGTTCAGCAATACTCATGGCGATGGTCTCCTTTCCGGCATCCTATCGGATCGCTACCGGATTGATTATGCCCTGAACAGCCCCCTCAAAGCGGGCCTGCCCAAGCACAAACAAAAATTCCCACGCTTCATCCGAGGCAAGCGCGCCAACGTTCATATTCTCCAGGATATAGACACCGTTTTTAGCCAATAGAATCGGGTGTACCGGAAACTGCATCGATTCGTCTTCAAACGGCACCACCTCCAAGCCCCAAGTATCTGCGCCGACGGCAACAACGCCGAGAGATGCCAGATACTCTGCACCTTCAACCCCAAGACCGGGTTGCCCACTCATAAACCGCGTATTGTCCTGCCCCGCTAACGTCTGCCAACCTGTATGGAAAAGCACCACATCGCCTTCACCAATCGAGACACCTTGGGCCTCGGCTTGCGCAACAATTTCCGAGCGATTAAACACCGTGCCCGCGCTAAGCATTTTCTTGCCGAAAAAACGGGCCATATCGATCAGAACGCCACGCGTCACAATGGGCGGCAGTTTATCGATCGACAACTTCGTCAAGCCGGTCGGCGCGACAAAATCAGCGGCCTTATACCCATTGTAATAGACATGGTTGAGACCCATGTGGCCAAGCCCGTCAATCTGGCTTCCAACACCAAGCCAAGCGAACATGAGATCGTCATTACCGGTCGCAAGATTCGCGCCTTGAGTAGCCCCCGTGCCGTCGCCACCCTGCAACACCGTTAGCGAAAATGATCGAGGCGGATAGGCTGGCGTATCAGGCCCCGTCACGACGCCCAACGGGTACGTTTTCCCCGTTTTCACGAGCTGGGCAGCTTTGACGACGCCCTCCGGTGAAAGGTTGTTAATGGCGCCTAAGGTATCCCCTTCACCGTATTTAGACGGATACCAATCATCGTCGGCCCCAACCGATGTCGCCAAGCCGAAGACGCACCCGATCGCACACACTATCCAAGGATTCATATTCACTCCCCTGCCCCTTGCAGAAATAGTACACCCACAATCTCAAAAGCTCCTTCACAAAGCAGCGCTTCAACACGTAGATTGAAAAGCAACAAGCTTCTATGGCGTTGGCGTTGTATCGCTGTCTTTCCGCGGCACAGTCTTTCTATGCACATATGACCACGCTATGATCTAGGCGTCCAAAACCACTCTCTAGACACGGGAAACGTCGATGGCAAAAAAGGCGCACTGGTACTACTACCGCAAGGGCTGAACGACTTGCACCAAGGCATCCAAGTTTTTGGAGGCGAACAAAATCGAGGTCAGTGAAACCATTCCTGCAAGCCGCAAGCTTCAGGCGTCCGATGCCCGGGGGCTGCTTAAGTCGGTATCCAAGTTAATCGTTGCCAAGGGCAAAAAGGTCAACGAATTTACCGTAAAGGACCGGGTTAGTCGCGACGCAGTTGAAGCCATGCTCGGGCCTACTGGAAATCTACGTGCGCCGGCGATTCGGGCCGGAAAAACCATGCTGGTTGGCTTTAACGAAGAAATCTTCGAGGGCACCTTTGGCTAGGTGCAGAGTTCCCCGAGAAAACTAGTACCCTCAAGCTCTTCTCTTTCGCTACACGGAGCGTCGGAAAGGCGCTCTATCCTTACGAAGACACTCAAAATCCAGACTACGGTCGGGTTGGTGAAATGATGCGCACAGGTATCGACCCCTTCGCATGAAAAAGAAATCAACGCCAAGATTTAGTGACGTGCGTACCAGTAGCAATACGTTGAACGTAGCAGCGAGTACGCGATAGTGGCGGCTTCCCGATCTAACTGGACTACAGGAGCCCTAACATGACCGAGCTAATGATCAAGGCCAACGACATCGATATTTGGACCGAGGATTTCGGTGACCCGTCTCATACTCCGCTATTGCTCATCATGGGCGCGACTGCGTCGGGCATTTATTGGCACGAAGAATTCGTGCAACGACTGGTCGAACAAGAGCGTTACGTAATCCGATACGACAACCGAGATACCGGACAATCCACCTGTTTCGATTTCCAAGAAGCCCCCTACACTCTTGACGATATGGCCGCGGACGCCGTCGGAGTACTGGACGCGTACGATATCGCGTCCGCTGACGTTGCCGGTGCGTCCATGGGCGGCATGATCGTTCAAGCACTTGCCCTGCAGCACCGCGGTCGCATTAGATCAGCGACGATCATTATGTCGTCACCCCTGTCTGGCGGTGGCGAGCAGCCCGAACTGTCCGCCGATGACTTGCCCGGCCCAGACCCAGCATGGATGACTAAGTCCATGGCTATACAAATGAATCCGGCAGAAACAAGGGAGGAGCGAATCGAGCAACGAGTGCAGCTCTTTGGAATGCTTTCTGGGAGCGCAGAAGAATTCGATACTGAACGTCAACGCAGCATTGCGACGCGTGAAGCCGACCGCGCAAATGATTTCAACGCGATGAATAATCACGCGTTAGCGATTGGTGTCAGCACGCCCATCGACCGTCGTAGTGGCCTCAGCCGTATCGACGTGCCGGCCTTGGTAATCCACGGGACTGAGGATCCGATCCTTCCGTACGCACACGGTGTATCGCTTGCAGAAACCATCCCCGGGGCAAAACTCCTCACGCTTGACCGAGCGGGACATGAGATGCCCGACATGTATGTTGACGAAATAGTCGACGCCATGATCAAAATCAGTGGCGCATCGACTGAATCTGATTAGAGAGGACGTCGCGATTTAGCCGTCGATACAGCCGTACAACGCACTCCCGAGTCCGGTCCCCCGAGGATCACCCACGATATGGTTGTCCATCTGATTCATGACATAGGAAAAGCAAAGATGAGCGTCGGTATCGATTGCGATCAGCGACCCTCCTGCCCCGCCCCACCATAACGTGTTTGTATTTGGACTGATGGGTATGCCCTCTGACGGTAAGGCGAAGCCCATGGCGAACTGAATCGACAGCCCCAACACAACGTCGACTCCGTCAATCTGCGGTTCAAGGGCTTTTCGAGCCCCGCCGGGTGAGAGCAACTCGACGCCAAACGCCCTCCCATTATTTGCCAGCGCCGTCTGCGCACGCACTACAGAACGAGCATTGCCATGGCCATTCGCCGCAGGAATTTCAGCCCGACGCCAACCATCCGTTCGAGTCACGTCCGTCAGATCATCTTCTGTCAACTCACCAGCAAACACCCGCGCCGTAATCGAATCTGGATCCATCTGAAGAATGGGCGCGATTTCCAAGGCGGGAATCAAATCTGCGATGCGATCAAATTCGGACGGTGGTACACCAATATGGAAATCAACCCCTATTTTCTCAGCCACCTCTTCGCGGAAATAGGTTCCTATGGTTCGACCCGTGATCCGCCGTATCACTTCGCCGATCAGATACCCCTGCGTGATTGCGTGGTAACCGCTTTGGGTTCCAGGCTCCCACCACGGTTCCTGATTCGCGAGGTCAGCGCAGGCTAAGTCCCAATCGTAAAGTTCCGCATTGGAAAAGGGTCGACTAAAACCCGGCACGCCGGCCGAATGGCTAAGTAGGTACTTGACCGGTATTCGTTCTTTTCCGTTGGCGGCGAATTCTGGCCAATAGTCCGCAACGGGTGCATCGAAATCTAATCGATCCTGATCAGCCAACATCAACGCACATAGAAACGTCATGGTCTTGGTGGTGGAGTACACGTTAACGATCGTGTCTTCGAGCCAGGGTCTGGTGCGCGCCTCGTCTTGGTGCCCGGCCCAAAGATCAACGACGTATTCACCTTCGAGTGTCGCCGCAAAACATGCGCCAACGTCCCCGTTCTCTTCAAAATTTCGCTCGAAGGCTTCCTGCACCGGCAGGAAACGTTCATCGCAGTGGCCGTGGACTTCCATCGTTCTTGTCTCCCCTATTGAATAATCATTCTAAGGGGTAGGAATTGGCACAGTCACGGGGAAATGCAATCCCCGATGACTGTGCCGACAAAAACTAACCGCCAAATGTATGGCTTAGCTCTATCCCAAACATACGCGGCGGCATCGTGTACGTCGAGTTGAATTGCAAAGGAAGCGTCTCCGGATCACCGGTGAAGTCAAGGGCTCCGGAAAAGTACTCCTCGTCCGTCAGATTGCGCGCCCAGACGGCAACTTCGGTGCGGCCGTTGGCAGCCGTCCAGGTCACTCTGGCATCCATCAGCCAGAGCGGATCCTGTTTAGAAGCCAGCTTATTTTCGAGGGAATTCCATGACCGACTTGTATAGTTCGCACCAAGGTGAGCGGCAAGATTGTGGCCACCGTCCATATGCCAAACGTACGACCCACTCAACGTGAGCGTCACGTCGGGAGTTTTAATGGGATCAACGTTCGTTAGGTCCCGGTCGACAATAATTCCCTCGCCCGTCACTGGATCGAGCAGATTGTCTTGCACATCAAACTGCTTATATTTACCGTCTAGGTACCCCCACGAAGCTCCAAACGTCAGATCATC
>ERZ651768.1257-NODE-1257-length-18688-cov-14.645855_pt1 | contig 18688 bp, 16 predicted proteins | sample MGYA00514754_ERZ651768 | MGnify/ENA metagenome assembly ERZ651768
ATGGGCAAGCCTGGAGGTGGTTGTAATATATTCCGCGGACACGATAATGTCCAGGGAGCCACAGATCTTGGTGTGCTATCAAATACCCTTCCTGGTTACTATGGTCTGGGTGTTAACACTGCATACAAGCATTGGTCAAATGTTTGGGGTGTAGAACACGACTGGATTAAATCACGTTTTAAGGATGAGAAGATAATGGGTAAGAAGGGATTCACAGTGGCACGCTGGTACGAGGGTGTGCTGATGGATCCAAAGGAGCTTGGGCAGGATGTTAATGTCCATGCTGCCTTCTACTGGGGCCACTCCTGCAACAGTCAGTCGCAAATGGACCGAGTCAAGACTGCTCTGGACAAAGTGGAGTTGCTGGTAGATATTGACCCATTCGTAACAACCACTTCCATTCTGCCTGATCGTAAGGATGGAGTATACATCCTTCCAGCCGCAACAGTATATGAGCAGGCTGGATCAGTGACTAACTCCAACAGGGACATCCAGTGGCGCAACCAGGTCGTGAAACCTGTATGGGAATCACGGAAGGATCTCGATATCCTTCTCGACCTTGCAGATCGTCTGGGTTTTGGCAAGGAATTCAAAAAGAGCAGAAATGGGGCCTGGAAAGAGTTACCTGAGGATATCACTCGAGAGTGGAACCTCGGTATGCGCACCATTGGAATGACTGGTCAAACAGTGGAAAGGATGAAACGGCAGCAGGAATGGGGTCACGCCTTTGACCTTAAAACAAAAATAGCAGAAGGAGGTCCATGTGATGGTGAGCAGTGGGGACTTCCATGGCCATGCTGGACAGATAAACATCCCGGCTCCCACGTACTATATCGCACAAGCATTCCAGTAGCTGAGGGAGGAATGGGCTTCCGAGCAAGGTGGGGACCAAAGGCTCCTGACGGTAGAACATTGCTGGCAGGTAAAGGTTCAGCACCGGTTGACAGCTCTCTCAATCAAGGCTACGCCGAATTGAAGAACTGGAAAACCGATCTGACCGGAAAGGTCTTTGAGGATGCAATTGCCAAAGGGCTTGCGCCTTACGGAAATGGCCGCGCCCGCTTCCATGTATGGACCATGAAGGATGATCCGGTTCCCAAACACCGTGAGCCCATTCATAGTCCCAGACCTGATCTTATTACTGAGTGGGTCACATACGACGATGTGAAGGATCATTATCGTGTTCCAACCCTCTTTAAAAGCCTTCAGAAGAAAAACTGGGTTGAAAAATATCCCCTGGTCCTCTCTTCCGGCAGACAAGTTGAGTTTGAAGGAGGAGGAAACAGTGAGAGAAATTGCGAGTGGTTGGTGGAACTGCAGCCTGAAATGTATGCAGAAATCCATCCGAGGCTTGCCAACGATAATCGCATCAAGCACGGGGACATGATATGGGTTGAATCTCCAGAGGATACTGATGCACAGCCAAGCCGCATTAAGGTAAAGGCTAAACTCACCAGACGGGTAAGTCCTGATATGGTTTATGTCCCTTTCCACTGGGGAGGGATGTTGTCAGGAAAGGACCTGTCACATAAGTATCCGGAAGGTTATATTCCATATGGAATTGGAGAATCAGCAAATACAGTAATGAACTATGGATATGATCGCATCACTCAGATGCAAGAAACCAAAACTGGTCTTTGCAGAATAATAAAGGCCTGATATCGGAGAAGGAATATGGCAACAACAAATATTACCATCCCTGCCCGTTCAGCCTCTGGACCAGAAGGGAAACATGCTCCGGCAAGGATGAAATTCTATGTTGACACAAAACGCTGCATTGAGTGTGGCGGTTGTGAAGTAGCATGTAAAAATGAGAACAATGTTCCTCCAGGGATTGCCCGAATCAGGGTGGTTACAGTTAACGAAGGAAAACCTGGAGAAACCAACGTGGCAGTTCCGTGTATGCACTGCTCTAATGCGCCGTGTGTATCCGTTTGTCCGGTGGACGCTTTGTTTCATAGGGCAGATGGCATTGTCCACGTCAATAAGGACACATGCATAGGTTGCGGTTACTGCCTGTATGCGTGTCCATTTGGCGCTCCACAGTTTCCTAAAGGTTCACCTTATGGCAAACGTGGTGTAATGGACAAGTGCACATACTGTGCGGGTGGACCTGAAGAACCTTTCTCAGCAACTGAGCAGGAGCTATATGGTTCCAACCGGATAGCTGAAGGAAAGCTTCCCATGTGTGCTTCGGTATGTTCCACAAAAGCTTTGGTGGCAGGTGATGCCGAAGAAGTGTCAAACGTGGTTCGTGCTCGTTCCGCTGCAAGGGGTTCCGCAGCCGGAAGCTGGGGATGGGGGACTGCTTATCCCAACAATTAGGCCAAGTGGTCTGAAATTTGCTCTTAAAAGTGCAGTCTTTCACACCGGATAGGGTTATCCGGTGTGAGGCTGTGCGGCAAGGTGCTAGTTGTTACGGGACTATATCTAGAACAAATGGAAGTTTCTATTAATTTCCTTATCCTTCCCAAGCTTTCCAGTCAGGCCTTGCCTGATTTTAAAAGCAAGAAGTCCAGACCATGTCATTCGGTCCAGCCAGCCTGTTTACAACTTTCAATTTCATATTTTTCACAATCAACACCGTTCCTTACTAGATAGGGGACCATATTTAGGAGAAATCAAATGGAATCGATCATCCTGATGAACTCTAAGTGGGGCAATGATATGTTCGTCCCCATGTATCTTTTTTTTGGAGGATTAAGCGGCGGTTTGTTTGTTGTTGCAGTGGCAGCAGATCTACTTGGAATTAAGTTAAAGCAATTCGAAAATTTTTCCAAAGTCACGGCTGTTTTGTGTCTACCTGTTCTTGCATTGGCCGGGGCTTTCATTGCATTTCACCTTGGAAAACCTGAAAGAGGGATATTATTCCCTTTTTTCTTTAAGAATTATAATTCATGGCTGGTAATTGGCGGCTGGTCGGTTGGTCTTGCAGTTCCTCTGGTTGTAGCCTATGTAGCGATGTGGTACTACAAGGTAGATCAAAATATCAGGCGTATTATTGGGGTTATAGGACTGCCTCTAATGGCATTTGTTTCATTTTACACAGGCTTGCTGCTGTCAGGTGCAATGTTTGTCCCTTTATGGTCTATGGAGTATCTTCCATACTTATTTCTAAATTCAGGAGTCTTGACCGGCTTAGCTGGATCAGGGCTTGTGTATATTTTGTATCTGGCATTATTAACCCAAAATGTTTCCCAGCAGGCTGTCAGCGGACCACCGGGGCTTGCTACCGGGAATGTTTCATTTCAAAGTACCGGTTCTGAAGACTCTTCAAATGTTATACGTGTACTTGGCTTTGCTATTATAGTTTTGATATTGCTTGAATTATTTGAGTTACAAAGGTTTATGCATTATCTTTCTTCAAACCCAGTCAAAAATGATAATTCAGGACTGTTCATAGCTCCAAACGGCAGTGAAATGGTCTATGAGTATGTTACGCAGGGAGCTCTTTCACCCTGGTTCTGGTGGGGCATTATTGGATTGGGACTGACTCTTCCGCTGGTTATTGGGTTAATTGAAATGATTTTTGCAAAACTCATCAAAACATACACAAACTGGGTCTCCGGATTTAAATTTGCTTCAATTCTGGTTGGCGGGGCAATTCTTAGGTTTGTAATTGTCTGGGGTGGTGAAATAAAGGCTCCTCTGACTATGCCTCCAGCACTTTTTCAAATTCCCATTAGCGGATAGAAATAACAAGGATCTTTAATGAGTATTTCTTCCCTCCCCGCGAATTAGCGCAGTTTGAATTAAGGTTTTGAAGAGATTACTCACTTTCCTGTTACTATTCCTTTCTTTTTCCTCAACTGCTGTATCACAGGAAGATATAAAGCAGGGCGAAAAAATTTACACAGAAATGTGTGTACTTTGCCACGGTCCGGCTGGAGAAGGCTGGGACTGGGGAAAAAAAGCTGCCAAACCACCTGTTCCCGTACCGAATTTGAAGGAAGTGATTCCGGAAAGAACAGATGAATATTTGCAGGCAGTAATCAAACTAGGAGGCAGGGCTGTAGGTTTATCAGAATTTATGCCTGCACTCGGATTTAACTTATCTGATCAGGAAATTCAATACCTGATCTCATATCTCCGTACATTAAAGCAGAAAACGCAGGCAGAAGGTGCATTATTCAAAAAACACCAATCCGGCCGGGTGAAGCATCTCGTTTTTTCACCACTTCATGAATGGCATAGTTTTAGACAATTTTCTTCATTTCTTCAGCCGGTTGTATTTAAAGGGGCAGAAACTGGTAATCCTTTTAATTATTTTTTTAATACATCAAAATACTTTGATATGCATAGTTGGCGGGAATCCATTTTACTCGCCCACCAGCAGGATGTTGGAAACAGTTCAGGGAATCAGCGTATCGGAGGATTTTTCCCGCACGCGATTACGCTTGGAGACTTTAATAGTGATGGAAACACAGATATTGCAGTACCGGCGTCAGCATCACAAACACTAACCGTTCTGCTTGCAGACGGCTCCGGAGACATAATTTCCAACCATCACCTGCATGTCGGAGAAGGACCGACCTGGGTTACCAGTACGGACCTGAACCAGGATGGACATCTAGATTTGGTCACAACTAACACTGGGGCAGGCAGCTTGAGTTTATATTATGGAGATGGAAAAGGAGATTTTGATGGACGCAGGGATATAGAGGATATACATGGTCCATCCTGTGTTGTTGCAGGAGACTTTAACAATGATGGAATTGCTGATCTGGCCGTAGCTCAGGCGGGACTTTCCAAAGTATTAATTTTAACCAATGATTTTTCAGGCCTGCCCAAAAAGTCATATACCATTGATGTGGAACGAGGTCCGCACATAATGGATGGAGTCGACCTGAATAAGGATGGGATTCCTGATCTGGTTGTGGGAAGTTTGGGGTCACATACGTTATCAATCATACTTGCAAAAGGTGATGGTAAATTCATGGAGGCAAATATTGTAAAAACAGGACGATTTCCACACTACCGGGCATATGGAGATTTCAATGGAGACGGGAATTTGGATCTTGCTGTTGTAGTCGCAGGAGAGGAGTCCATAGAAGTGTACAGGGGAGACGGACTTGGAAACTTTAAAATGCAGGCAAGACATGAAACAGGAGTAAATCCGCATGGACTGACCAGCGGCGATTTCAACAAAGATGGCAATTTAGATCTGGCAGTCTCTAACCGAACATCGGGTGGTATTGCCATTTTCCTGGGAAAGGGAAATGGAGATTTCGAAAATAGTTCTTCCATCTATACTGGCAACGATGGAATCGCTATAGCAAATGGAGATTTTAACGGTGATGGTGTCCTCGATTTGGCCATGGTTTCAGCCAGTTCGCATTCATTGCTCTTTTATAGAGGGGATGGAAAAGGAGGTTTCAATCCCTGGTAATACCATTTGTAGAAAGTTGATTCCACAGGTTTGAATTGCCACTTGCCTTTCAAGTAATCTAAAATACCTTCCATTAAAAATGATCAAACTAACCTGCGATTGTAATAGGAGGATTTGATGCAATCCAAGAATTGGGGGGCATTTCTCTGTGACTGCCGTTCAACTGTAAATGTTGACCAGAAAAAAATTGGTGCACCAGTTCCTCTGGTAAAAGTTGCAACTAACCCTGAAGAAGAAATCCTTACCTTTGCAAAAGATGCTGAACAGCAGAACATTGAACATGTCCTCGTTGGATGCTGTGCCGATCCGGCAGTTTTTGAGCAAGCCTTGGCAGGAAAAACACTTCACTTCCTGGATCTAAAGGGTAAATGTTTTGCTCCCCACTCAGACACTGAAAAGTCACACCTCAAGGCATTGAAATTAATTAATGCCGAAATCCGTGCAGCCAGCATCAGAACACATAATAAAGTGCCGATTAATCCTCTGAGGGTTGGGAATAAAATCGTAATATATACTGAGTTTGCAGAAGGAATGAAGATGGCGGGCAAGTTGGGAGACTTAGTTGCTGAAGGACAAGGTGGTTTGACTTTTTGTATTTCTCCGGAAACTGAAGGTATGGACAATTCACCACTTTCCGACCAGCGAGTTTCGCTGGTTTCAGTAGAAGGGCGCCTGGGTAATCTGCGTATTACCCTTGAACCTGAACCATTGTCTGACGGTCGGTCGCAAAAGCGATATGAAATCAAAGCTGACCAGCTTGTTGTTTTGGCAAAAACACCACCTGAAGGCATCATAAGGAGGACGGGAGTTCATTTAGTTTCCAGCACAGATGATGAGATTCTGGAAGAAACTGCAAGTCAGATAAGTGACCTGGTTGGCTACTTCCACAAACCTGAACATGTTGTTTATAATCAGGATATTTGCGCTGGCGGGGACAAAGGGATCGAAACTTGTGGACGCTGCATTACATTTTGTCCATATGACGCGATTTCCAGACAGACTGAAAATTCTGTACGTATCGAGGTTGATCACCTGACCTGCGAAGGCTGTGGAGCATGTGTTTCCGCCTGTCCCACCTCGGCTCTACGATTTACTGAACCAGCACCTCAAGAAATATACGCACGAATTTCGGATATGCTCACTTCTTCAAAAGAAGAACATGCTACAATTGATCCTCCTGTAATACTATTCCACTGTGAAGAAATGGGCCGCAAGGTTCTGCAAACCGCAGGGGAAATTCCTTATTTCTATTCACCAGCAGTGTTACCTATCGAAGTACCATGCCTGCGTTATGTTTCTGAATCAAATATGCTTGCGGCGCTTTCACTTGGGGCAGCAGGCGTAGGACTACTTGGATGCGAGAATTGTCCTAACGGTGAACGTGAACTGCTCTATCAAAAATATGAATTCACGCAGTTGATTCTAAAGCATTTTGACCTGGGACAGGAAAGGGTTGGGATAATGACTGCCCAGGAAGGCATGGAAGAGAAGGCGGTTGATACCGTCAATCAATTTGTCTCAAAATTAAGTGAACCTTCACTTGCAGCTCGATGGACTACACCCAGCCAAACCGGGAATCGTGAAATCCTAACAGACGTTATTAAGGATTTAATTGAACAAACCTGCAATGAACCGGGAAGTGTTGAAATAACACAGGAATTACCATTTGCATATGCTGAAGTCAATGAATCAGGCTGTACACTATGCCGCTCCTGCGCCAACGTATGCCCAACTAATGCGTTTAAGTTTGAAGAGGAGAATAACAGCCTGCATTTTAAGCATATTAACTGTGTGGGATGCGGACTGTGTGAACAGCTCTGTCCTGAAAAAGTTATTACCCTCAAGAGAGAATTGCATCTTGACAAAATCTCACTGGACTATAGAAAAGTCGCAGAGGATGAGATGGTTGCCTGCACTCAATGCAAAAAACCTTACATAAACCGCAGGGCACTGGAGGCAATTGAGTCCAAGGTATTAGGGGTTGAATCTCTTCAGTCAACATTTTCTGGAAATCGTAAGAATATTCTCAGAATGTGCCCAGACTGTCGCACAGTGGAAGCTATGATGGAAGTTGAAAAAGGATGGGAACCTTAAAATGAAAGAAATGCGAAGGGAAAAAAGGTCGAAGAAACGTGGTAAGAGCAAGAACAAGGAGTTCATGGATGCCGCACTTGACGCATTTGTGAGAGATCAGTCCCTGCAAAAATGGAATGAAGTGCAAGGTTTGATGGCAGGTGCTGAGGTTGATCAAAAAGAGGCTGTAAAATCCTCTTCTGAATTTTTTGTAAAAGGTCCGTATCGCGAGATATGGCAGCGCTGGTGGCAGGATGTAGTAATTGAAACGGTGCATGATAATCATGAGCATTTGTACTCTAAGATAGAAAATGCTGTGCGTGGCGCAGTTTTGGAGGAACGTGAACTAAGAAGGCAGCAGCCGGACTCTTTACTGGAAGACAGTCATGAATATAAGGAGTTCATTGCAAGACAGATGAATCATCTTCTGCATGAAGCCGGAGGAGATATTGAAGAAGACATCTAAACAGTAAAAGCTATGAAAGGAGACAGGGAGTTAGCAAATCTGCGCCAAAAGTATTATGGTATGTTTGTTAAACTGTTCTGGAAAGAGCCTGATTCGGAGTTTCTGCTGTCCCTTCTGGATGGAATTGCCGAACGTGAGAAAGGATCAGCACAGTCATCGCCATTGATGTCTGAAGGATGGAAGGATATCAGGCTTTACCTTGAAAAAAAAGGCGCTGACGAAGTTGAATATGAGTTCGTGCAATTGTTCCTTGGACCACACAAACCCGATATTATGCCATATGAATCCTATTATCTATCAGGAAGAGTGTTTCAAGCACCCCTTGCAGCAGTCAGGGGGTTTATGAAGGAGGTTGGGCTTGAAAAAAAAGAGGGTCAACTGCCTGAGCCGGAAGACACGCTTGGATTTGAACTTGAAATTATGAACTGGATAATAAGCAAACAGACAAGCACTGAAGACTCTGAAACAGAAGAACAGTGGCTTGATCTGCAAGCCCGTTTTTTAAAAAAACACCTTCTTGTTTGGGGCCCCACATGTGCCCAGGAAATCGAATCAGCACCGCATGCGGAATTTTACAAAGGAACCGGTAAATTGCTGAGGGGATTCCTTGAACTTGAAAAACAACTCTTCCATGACCGTGGACCAGAAAAGATAGAATCGCTCCAGACTCTCCGAAAAAGATACGGCAGCAGAAAGGAATGGAAAGGGCCACTATTTGAGGCAGGAAATGAAAATAAAGCTGATTCCTGAACAAAAACTTACTATTTAACTAAATTCTTCAAAATCCCGCTTATGGCAGTTGACTGAAAAATACAGCTTCAACTGTACAAGGTTTTTTCTCCCAATTATTCTACAAAACATTTCTTTTTCATAGTGTGCTAACCTATTAACCTTGCACTGGGAGTTTGGATATGGAAGCATCCTTTGCTTTTTAATTGAGACTGGAACAGATTCTCAGAGATTAGATTGCAAGCTGCATTTAAAAACAGGGACTTGTAAGAATCCAGGTAAATGAAGATGCAAAAATCCGATGTCCGCATGCGGGGTTTTCTCAAGCGCACTCCGGTAAATACTTTGCTTTCTTTAGTCAAAAAGCACTCGCATTTGCTGCCGTCTGAAGATATCCAGACTGTTGAAGCAAGCGGCAGGATATTGGCTGAGGATATAATTTCTCCAGCAAATGTACCTGACTTTGACCGCTCAGCAATGGATGGTTATGCGCTTAATGCAGAAGCCACATTTGGAGCAACATCATATAATCCGCTGATGTTTAAGGTTGTAGGTCAAGTCACACCAGGGGAGAGCTATAAAGGTGTTTTAAAACCAGGTGAAGCTATAAGCATCATGACAGGTGCTCCTGTTCCTATTGGGGCAAATGCTGTACTCATGGCAGAAAATGCTGAATTTTCAAATGATCATATTCAAGTCCTGGAAGCAGTTCCTCCCGGAAAACATGTAGGAAAAGTTGGAGAAGATATCAAAAAGAACCAAACATTACTTCGGCAGGGAAGATGCCTGCGCCCACAGGATATTGCCGTTTTAGCCAGTGTTGGATTGACAAATATAAAAGTAGTGCGCAAACCGGAAGTAGAATTACTGATTACCGGTAATGAACTGTTAAAGCCCGGAGAACAGCCCTGCGGAGTTCAAATTATTGATTCCAATTCGGTAATGCTGGCGCCATTAATAAAGCGTGATGGAGGTGTTTTGGCTAAAGTACATCATGTTCCAGATGATAGGGATTTACTTCAACAGCATTTAAGTAAGACAGATGCTGATCTGGTCTGCATGACCGGAGGTACATCGGTGGGGATTGAAGATCATGGGCCGATGTTGGTTGATGAGCTTGGAGAGTTATTGGCACACGGAATTCCAATGCGGCCTGCAGCTCCAACAGGATTTGGTTTAATTAACGGGAAAAACATATTTTTGCTTCCTGGTAATCCGGTTTCTTGCTTATCTGCATATGACTATTTTGTGAGACGTTCTTTGTGCATGATGGGCGGTCATTCTGATGAGTGGCCTTACAGGAATAAAAACGTAAAACTAGCCACGAAAATTTCTTCAGAAATTGGCAGGATTGAATATGTACGTCTGCGTATAGAAAATGAACGTGCTTTTGTGATTGCGTCAGGAGGTGCGTCAATCCTCTCTTCTACAACTCAGGCAGACGCTTTTTTGCTTACGGAAGAAGATTCAGAAGGATTCGCAGAAGGAGATGAAGTACAGGTCTGGCTTTATGATTCATAAAAAATATATAGTTGCAGTTATATTATATATTTTAAGTGCTGGAAGTAATCTTGCGGAACCAGTTCGTCTGGCAACCACTACAAGTACTGATAACTCCGGTCTCATCAGAGAGCTATTGCCTTATTTTGAAAAAAAAACCGGGAATGAGCTGCTTGTGATCAGTGCTGGTACAGGACAGGCACTGCGCATGGGACAGGATGGAAATGTGGATGTGCTGCTGGTTCATGAACCTGCAGCAGAAAAACGTTTTGTGGAGGCAGGATTTGGCGTAAACAGACGAACTGTGATGTTTAATGATTTTGTCTTTGTTGGACCAGAGTCTGATCCTGCAGGGGTTATGGGTCAGCGGGATGCGATAAATACGCTCAAAAAAATTGCCATTGGAAAACATATTTTCATATCAAGAGGTGATGATTCCGGAACCCACAAAAAGGAACTTTTTTTATGGGAAAAAGCCGGATTGAAACCGCACAAATCATGGTATCGGGAAGCAGGTCTTGGTATGGGGCGTGTTCTGCAGATAGCAGATGAATTAAATGCCTACACTATCTCTGACAGGGGCACCTGGCTGGCTTTCAAATCAAAACTTTCCTTAAAATTACTGGCCGAAGGAGATACGGAATTGCATAACCCATACAGCATCATTGCTGTTAATCCTGCTCGATATCCAGGCATAAATTATTTGGGTGCAATGTCCCTGATTGAGTGGATCACATCAGTTGAAGGGCAGGAAAAAATCAGTAATTTTCGAATAAATGGTCAGTTACTGTTCACACCTGTTGCAGTAAATAATTGAAATGGAAGGAATGCTGCTTACTACTCAAAAAGCATTACATTTGCTGGTGACAGGAGATCCAGAGCTATGGTCTATAGTTATGCTTTCGTTTTCGGTTTCTCTCAAAGCAATTATCCTGACCACCCCTCCTGCAATGCTGGTTGCATATTCACTGGTGAATGGTAATTTCCCTGGAATCAGAATCATTCTGGCGGTCTTTAATTCACTACTTTCTGTACCTACTGTTGTAATTGGATTATTTCTGTATGTCATGCTCACAAGGCAGGGGCCATTTGGTGATCTTAGGTTATTGTTTTCCCAAACTGCAATGGTTATAGGCCAGATTCTTCTTTGCTTCCCCATTCTGGTGGCTTTAGGCTATGCAACCATTAATGCGGCTGACCGTCGCGTTCGAGAAACTGCCATAACCTTAGGTGCGCCGTGGTGGTTTACCATTCTGACAGTATTATATGAAGTCCGATTTGGATTACTTGCTGCTGTACTCACAGGTTTTGGCAGAATTATTTCTGAGGTGGGTATTTCTATGATGGTAGGAGGGAATATCCTGGGTTATACCCGAAATATTACTACTGCAATAGCATTGGAAACCAGTAAAGGAGAGTTTGCACAGGGAATAGCACTCGGGATAGTTTTATTGGTGCTGGCGTTCGTGTTAACGACTTTCCTGACTTATGTACAGGGCAAACAGGAAATGAGCACATGAATGAACCTCTGCTGGTTTTTCGCGGGATAGAAAAAACTTATGCCGAAACGAACATTCTTAGGAATGTAGATATATCTTTATATCCTGGAAAATGTATTTTACTGTCCGGAAATAATGGTTCTGGAAAAACTACCTTACTTAAGATAATAGCCGGACTTGAAACTCCTTCTCGTGCAGAAATTGAATTTTCTGGTAAATCTCACAGCTGGAAAAGCGCAATTCGGAGCATTCGTAGAGAAATTATTTACCTGCACCAGCAGCCATATTTGTTAAGCGGTACAGTTGAATCGAATGTTTCTTATGGCTTACGCTTCACTCATTTAAATCGCAAACAACTCCGTGAATCCGTGAAAGAAGCCCTTGAATGGGCCGGACTGTCCGATGTGGCAAAACAACAGGCAAAAACCTTATCCGGAGGAGTTCAGCAACGAGTTGCCTTTACCAGGGCCTGGATATTAAAGCCGAAAGTTCTATTGCTTGATGAACCTATGGCCAATATGGACATTGAATCACGGGAACAGGCTTGTGATTTATTAAAACGCATGAAATCTGAAGGCATGTCAATAGTTATAACAAGTCATGATACGAATATTATTGATGGCCTAATCGACATTCATTTTAGTCTTTCAGACGGCAAACTGGATTAATGATTTTTTCTGTTCAGTTTGAATATCTGATAGAGTTTTTCTCCACAGATACTCATTATTTAACAACACAAAATGATTCAGCAACTTCCCCCACTGCTTGGATTTTGCGCTTACAGCGGAACAGGTAAAACAACCCTTCTGACTAAGTTGATTCCTGTTTTAGGAGATAGCGGTTTGAAAATTGGATTGGTCAAACACGCACATCACTTATTTGATATCGACCAGCCGGGAAAAGACAGCTACGAACTGCGCAAGGCAGGTGCCTGTGAAATGATGGTAGCTTCAACAAAACGATGGGCCCTGGTACATGAGTCGCCGGCAAGAAGAAAAAAGCACTCACTGGAGGAACTGTTGCCTCATTTATCCCTAAAGGACCTTGATTTAGTATTGGTTGAGGGATTCAAGCATGAACCGCTTGCAAAGATTGAACTGCACAGACCGAGTTTGGGAAAGCCCTTTTTATTTCCGAATGTCAGTGGTGTAGTTGCTATAGCAACTGATGAACCTACAGTCGAAAAAATTCAACTTCCGGTTTTGGATTTAAATAAAATTGATGAAATTGCGGAATTCATCATGGAGCGGTTTTTAAAAAAGTGAAATTCACTTAATATTAAACTGTAATGAAAAAAGTTTCTTCAGACTGCTTTCGGTATAAATCCTGGATTCCACGAATTTTTACTCATGTGCTTAATTCAGCCCCGCGTCTACGTTCATGCACTGATGATTCTTCACTACTTTCCGAAGAATGGAAGCGCGAATCGGTTTTTTCTGAAGGCTTTGCGTCATAAATCACTGTTTCTGCACCATTGTAAACCAAAAAGTGTTTGCCCGCTGCTCTGGAAATTGTAGTAACCCCCAGTTTTTGAGAGAGTTCAAGACCCATTTTTGTGATTCCCGCACGTGAAAATAATATGGGTATTCCCATCTGGGCAACTTTGATCACCATTTCTGAAGTCAGTCGTCCGGTTGTATAAAACAACTTATCAGAACCGTCAATCTGTTCCAAAAGCATATATCCGGCAATTGCGTCAGCTGCATTGTGTCTTCCGACATCTTCAATGAATATCTCAATTTTTTCATCTTTGCACAAAGCACATCCATGAACAGCACCTGATTTTTTATAAACTTCATTGTATTCACGGATATTTTTCAAAAGTCTGTAAAATGATGATTGACGCAAAGCTGGAGAATTCAATTTGATCTTATCCAAATCTTCCATCATATCACCAAATACAGTACCTTGTCCGCATCCAGAAGTTACTGTGCGCTTTTCTAAACGCTTTTCCAGATTACTAATTCCTCCCCTTGTTACAACAACCGCAGATTCGACATCCCAGTCAACTTGAACTGATTTCAAGTCCTCTGCTTTTTTTATGAATCTCTGATTGTATAGATAGCCAATAACCAGCAGTTCCGGATTTTTCCCAAGAGTCATCAAAGTCACTATTTCCCGCTTGTCAATATAAAGTGTTAGTGGTCGTTCTCCGGTTATATGAGTCTCCCTGGTCTTACCAAATTCATCAAATACTGTGACAGGATAAGAGGCTTCTATCCCTGCAGATGTCAATTCCGGACGAATTTTTTTGTTTTTTGTATTCATTGAATTCTAAGAAATTGATCTGATCATGATTCGTTTCTATATTGAACTGCACAAGTCCAATCTTCAACTTATATCCACAAAGTCAAATCGGGCATGAAAAATCATCTGAAATGTATTTTTAATTTCTGGTTTTTTAAATTATTCATCTTCCTTTCCAAACAGCTGTTCGTTTTTTCACAAAGGCGTCAATACCTTCATTCACATCTTCAGCCATCATGTTGCAGGCCATGATCTCTCCGGCAAAGGCATAGGCATCTTCCATATTTTTCTCAAGTTGTTTGTAGAACATTTTCTTACCTGTGAATACTGCTACCGACGATTTGCTAAGTATGGCATCTGCAAGTTTTTGAACTTCCTCATCAAGTTTCTCCAATGCAGCAATCCTGTTGATCAAACCCCATTTCAGTGCGGTGGTTGCGTCAATAAACTCTCCTGTGAGGAGCAATTCCATAGCCTGTTTGCGAGGAATATTCCTGCTCACAGGTACAGACGGAGTTGAGCAAAACAGGCCTACATTGATTCCGGATGTTGCAAATCGCGCATCTTCTGAAGCAACTGCAAGATCACATGCTCCAACTAGCTGACATCCTGCAGCAGTAGCGATTCCATGCACACGGGCAATTACAGGTTGTGGTATTTTGTTGAGCGTCATCATCATTCTGCTGCATTGCTGAAAAAGTGATTTATAATATGTCTCTTCCCGTTTCGCAATCATTTCCTTCAAATCATGGCCGGCACAAAAGGCCTTTCCGGCTCCTTGCAGAATGACAAGTCTTGCAGCCTTGTTTTCTGCTATGGCATCAATCTTTTCCTGAAGCGTTGCCAGCATGGCTTCAGATAATGAATTGAATTGTTCAGGACGATTAAGCGTTAATCGTACTATCCCATTCTCTTGTTCCTCAAGAACTGGAGACTCAGATTCTTGGACTGTTTCGGTAATTTGTTTTTCTGCCGTTTTCATCTTTCACCTTTACTATTAATGTAATTCTCATGAAGCATTACCAAATAACGTTCTATAGTTGGTACTATACACTGTGCGGTCAAAGTGGGAAAAATGTCAAATGCATGTTCCACTAATGGCAAATTCAAAATTGCACAATTTTGCGTGTTCTGTGCCTGAAGATCGCGGAAAAATTTTTTTGCCTCGTTAACTGAAATCAGGGCATCTGTATCTCCCTGAACCAGCAGAAACGGGGGAGTTTCCCTTGAAATCCAGTTTGCCGGAGTGATTTGCTGATAGTTCTCGGGCTTGGTATCGGGAGTTCCACCGCAGACAATCTTTAACAGTTTGGCTTTGGCAGGATAAAGTGTTTCATCATTAAATGGTTCACTGAATTCGTAGACTCCATACAAAGAAACGCATCCTTGAATACCTGTATCGGCCTTTTCAAATCCGGGCTGAAATTCAGGCCGGTTTTGTGTGAGAGCCATTAATGACGCCAAATGACCACCCGCCGAACCTCCGGTTGCCACAACAAAATCCGGATCAACTCCGTACTCGCCAGCGTTTTTTTTGATCCAATGAAGAGCTCGCTTTATGTCAATCAGATGTTCCGGGAAAACTATTTCCGGACTGAACCTGTGGACTACAGAAAAACATACCCAGCCTTGTGCCGCCATGTGCGACATTGACAATGCAGCCTGTCTTTTGCTGCCGCTGATCCACGCTCCGCCATGGATTTGCAAAATTCCCGGAAGGTTTTTTTTTGAACTTCTTGGACGGTAAATATCCAATTTAAGCTTTAAATCATTTTCCTGATGAAATTCCTGATCATGTATGATTTCAATCCGTGGGTCATCAAAAACTGTATTCGGATTGAACCAGCTGTGCCAGTTAATGTCCTGTATGCTTTCGGGAGGGTTGAAGTTTGCTGCAGCATTGTTCCAGCTATTGCCTAACTGCTGTTCCATTTTCTTGTCAAGACGTTGGGGTGTATTGAATATTATCCATAGACGAAGAGTCAAAGCGCACCATCCTGTAAGATGCACAATAAGCCCTCCCCAGCCTATAGGATGGCTGAAAATATCCGAAAATGAAAAAAGGAGAAGTATGCCAGCATTGAGCAGAATCCATTGAGGAAGCAAGTCACCAATTAGCCACCCTGTGACATAGGATAAGAGTATTGCGGGAAATGAAGAGCGTCTTCTGTCTGCCAGGGGTTTGAAGACATTGAGTGTCAATAAAACTGAACCCAATGTCCAGACTAGGAAAAAAATTGTGACCATGCGGCTATAATAAAGCGATGCAGAGCCCCTCTTTACTTACTGCTGAATGTATTGAAAAGCCGGAGAACTACTAATGAACTCAGTTTCCGCTTACTCAGCAGCTGCTGATTCAAAAAAGTAGGTTCAGCGTTTGGAATATTGATATTTTTTTCTGGCTCCGGGCTGTCCGTATTTTTTTCTTTCTACTTTGCGGGGGTCACGGGTCAGCATGCCGGCTTTTTTTAAAGCGTCACGCGAATTTTCCGTAGCAAGTAGAAGTGCACGTGAAATACCATGCCGAATAGCCCCTGCCTGACCTGACAAGCCACCTCCGTGGACATTCACTATGATATCGAATTTTTGAAGTGAATCAGTAATTTCCAGGGGCTGACGGAGGATCATTTTGAGGGTATCTCTGCCAAAATATTCTTCAACGGGTCGCTTGTTTACAACAATATTTCCATCACCGGGTCTGAGGTAAACACGGGCAACGGAGTCTTTTCTACGTCCGGTGCCGTAATATTGCACAGTTGCAGGTTTTTCCATGGATCAAATATTCAGGGGCTGAGGTTGTTGAGATTCGTGAGGATGCGTTGTGCCAGCATAAACTTTCAAACGAAGGAGAGCGCGTCTGTTCAGAGCGTTTTTTGGCATCATGCCTTTAACAGCACCTTCCAATATACGTTCAGGATGTTTTTTCTGTAATTCATAAAATTTGGTACTTTTGATTCCTCCGGGATATCCAGTGTGCCGATAATACATTTTGTCCTCATCTTTATTCCCGCTAACATGTATTTTTTCAGCGTTAACCACTATCACAAAGTCTCCCGTATCAACATGTGGAGAAAAAATCGCTTTATGTTTCCCTCTCAGTGCATGGGCAATTCGTGTCGCCACACGACCTAATGTCTTACCTTCAGCGTCCACTATCCACCAGGCCCTGCGGCAGGTACCATTGTAAAAATCTTCTTTTTTGGCAAATTTGGTTTTCATTATTAACTCATTATCCATTTCATCTGCATCCAGTGTGAATTACCTGAATAGTAAGAATGACTTTATTTATTTAAACCTTTAAATTATTCCGGAAATTCAGTGTTTATGCAAGATCATAATAAATTTTGTAGAAAAAAATCAATAACTCAAATATTTTAAGCCTTATCAGTTTTACTGCTGAATGACATTTTAATTTATTTGTTAGTAAATTTCACAAAGTTTAAGCAGCAACTACTTTATTTCTTCCGCTTGCCTTACCATCATATAAACATTCATCAGCTTTTTTCAACAAAAGTTCCTTGGTATCGGCGTCATCAGGATAAGTTGCTATACCAAAAGTACAGGTTAGGTTCCCCATGGGCTGTTGCTCCTGGAACTGGATATTCTCATCAGAAATTGCCACGCGAAGCTTGTTACCGATCAGTACTGCATTTTCTTTTGAGCAATTCGGCAGGATCACAACAAATTCTTCTCCACCGAACCTAGCGGCCAGGTCACCTCTCCGAATCCTATTTTTAAGTATTGAGGCAATGGTGGCCAGCACAATATCCCCCATCTGATGTCCATGAGCATCATTGTAATATTTGAAGTGATCCACGTCGGCCATTATTAATGAAAAAGACTGCTTTTCTTCCGGAAAAAGGGTCACCAGTGCATCCAGGAATTCATCCAATCTTCTTCGGTTTGCCAATCCCGTAAGTTTGTCAGTGTCTGCTTCGATTACTACCTGCTCCAGCTCTTTCTGGCGATAATGGTCATTTCTAAATTTCGTCAGTGTATGCTGCAGATCAAATTCAGCAAATGGCTTGATTAAAAAGTCTGTTACACCCAGTCCTGCAAGAAATATCCGATTCTCCTCTTTTCTACAAAATCTACTGATTACCATGATGGGTGCCGAAAATGAGTTGCAGATATCAGTAATCTTCTGAATCGAATCATTTTTAGATTTTTTCCCACTTATGTTCTCAGGGTCAACAATCAGCAGGTCAAAACGATTCTCAAACGGCTTTTCAAGAAAATCCTGAAAAGACTCAATTTGAATAACATTTGCCTTGTTCCAGATTTTTCCCAGTGTGGAACTGATCAGTGCACGTGATTTTTTATCAGTGTCCAAGATGCAAATTACCGGGTGTGAATCTTTCTGTGAGCGTACATTTTTTTTCAGTAGGGACTGAGCTGTTACATGTTTAAGTTTTTCTGCGAGTATGTGTGAAAATACCAGATATGCAACAGAAACTTCAGTGTCATCATCGGCTACTTTGAACAGGTGATAAGGAAAAATCACAACTTTTGATTGTTCTTCTGAAATGACATCAGCAAAGTGGTTTGATTCCCCTGCAATAACAGACAGTTCGCCAACCAAATCACCAGGATTGTTAAGGCGCATAATAAATTGTGCCTCAGATGTCACTGCAAGGGAACCTTCCAGCAGAACAATTAATTCCGGAGGATTGTTTTGATCTTTACGGATAAGGTATTCGTCAGCATTCAATGTAATCAAATCACTCTGACGAAGCATTTCTTTGAGATGGGACTTGCTGATCTTGCGAAAATATCGACCGGAAC
>ERZ651768.1258-NODE-1258-length-18685-cov-8.484845_pt1 | contig 18685 bp, 17 predicted proteins | sample MGYA00514754_ERZ651768 | MGnify/ENA metagenome assembly ERZ651768
GTACGAGGAGTCGCTCGTGATGCCGTTCATGGTGCGCTGGCCGGGCGTCATCGAGGCCGGCAGCATCAACAACAACATCGTGTCGAACCTTGATTTTGCCGAGACGTTTCTCGAGATCGCCGGGGCGGACATCCCGGGCGACATGCAGGGGCGAAGCCTCGTGCCGCTGCTCAAGGGTTCGACGCCGGCCGACTGGCGCAAGTCGTTCTACTACCATTACTACGAGTTTCCTGGTGCGCACAGCGTGGCCCGTCATTACGGCGTGACCGATGGCAACTACAAGCTGATTAACTTTTACGAAAACAACCAGTGGGAGCTGTTCGACCTCACCGCCGACCCGAACGAGTTGCAAAGCCTCCACGGCCGCGCGGAATACGCCGGGGTTCAAACGCGACTCGAGAACGAGTTGCAGCGACTCCGCGGTCAGTATAGGTTGCCCGCCGAGGATCCGCCATCAACGCGGCCTCGGCAAAGACGGAGGAAGTAGATTTCGTAGCAACCCGTTGACCCAAACAACAGAAGCCGGCCGCTTGGCCGGCTTTTGTTACTTTTGGGGTAGCACTTGGCCAAGCGTTCCGTTGCTTAATACAGCAGCAATGGTGAGAGGAAGTAGAGCCGGCCGGCTTTGAGCTTGGGGAGGTCCACGCCGAGGTCGATTTTTATCTCCTTGGCCTCGCTCTTGCCGAAAAGCTGAAACAGGTTTGCCAGATTCAACGGTTGGCGGTACTGGATCAGGTCTGCATCGGGAATGCCGGTCAGCGACAGTGCCTGGTCGGTGGCGGTGTCGAGGTCGCCCAGTTCATCCACGAACCCCTGGCCAAGCGCCTGCGTGCCGGAGAGGATTCGGCCGTCGGCGAAGTCCTCCCAATCGTCGGCGAGCACCTTGCCTTCGCCGGGTTTGTTTCGCCGCTCGAGATCGCGGCCTTCGCGCACGATTTTTTTGAAACGCCCAAATGTCTCGTCGATCAGGTCCTGCACCATCTTGCGTTCCTCCGGCGTGATGTCCTCCTCGCGCTTGTCGTAGCTGAGCATGTCCTTGTGCTTGCCGCTCTTGAACACCATCGGCTGCACGCCGACCTTGTCCATCAGGTTGCGCAGATTATAGCCCTGCATGATCACGCCGATGCTGCCGGTGATGGTCAACTCGTGCGCGACGATCCAGTTGCACGGCGCGGCGACGTAGTAGCCGCCCGAGGCTGCGACCGCGCCCATCACGGCGACCACCGGCTTGTCGCACTCATCCTGAAAATCGCGGACGATCTCGTAAATCCGGTCCGACGCCAGCACCTCGCCGCCGGGCGAGTTGATGCGGAACAGCACCGCCTTCACGTCGTCGTCCTCCCGCGCCCACTTAAACTGCCGCCGGAGCGACTCGACCATGTTGTTCCCGCTGGCATCGATGCTGAAGCTGGCGATCAGACCGGAGAGATCGATCGCCACAATCTTGTTGTCGCTGTCGTTGTCGCGGAGGGTGACGACCTCGACACGGCTGGAGTCGCCGGAGCCGGACGACATACCACTGGCGCTGATGATCAGCATGACAATGAGGAAACCGCCCAGCAGCAGGCAGCCCATAAAAAACAGGGAGAACCACATCCAGCCGCGGCTCTTACGGGTCGGTGCCGGACTTAGCCCGGACGAAATCACAGGGGGCGCGTTGTCGGTCATGTCGCGGGTCAGCTTACGCTTGGCCAAGCGCGTCGGCAAGCGGGCGGTTTGCGCTTGGCCAGGCGCTTGGGTAGCATCGGGGCGTGGAGCGCAAAACCTGGTTGCCGCTGGTGTTGATGCTCGTCTTTGCGGCGAGCCGCTGGCCCGGCATGCTGCCCGAGAACTTCAGCGCTGCATATGCACTGCTGTTTTGCGCGGCCTTCTGGCTTTCCGGCTGGCTGGGCTGGGTGCTGCCGATGGCCACCATCATCGTCACCGACGTTCTGTTCATAATTCTATATTACTTAAAACCGGCAACTACATTAGAGATTTGGCTAGGATACAGGTTCACCGACGTCCCAGAGATAACCGAAGTGGGTCTTATCGAGTTAATCTCAAACTGGATGATTCTCGCGCTGTTCGTCGTCCTGGCCAAGTGGCTGTCCCGGCGCCGGAGTTACGGCCGGGTCTTCCTCGGCACGCTGGTTGGTGCGCTACTGTTTTACCTTGTCAGCAACACCGTCTCGTGGCTGGTCAATCCAGCCTACGCCAAGACGATCGCCGGTTGGGTGCAGGCGCTGACGGTCGGCCTGCCCCTGCCTGGTGTGCCGCCGACATGGTGGTTTGGCCTGAAAACCTTGTTCAGCGCCGGGCTGTTCACCGGTCTGTTTGCCGGGGCGATGAAGTGGAGCGAGGCGCTCGATGCCACTGAGCCTGAGACCCAAACCGAAGACGAGGAGGAGGTCGAAACTCCATCCGAGCCAGCGCCTGAAGCTGCATGACGACCGTCGGGATCCTGTCGGACAATCACGGCGATTGGCCGGCGCACATCACCGAGTCGCTGGTCGGTGTTGATGCCATCATCCACGCCGGCGACATCGGCCCGTACAAGCTTGTGCTCGACATGGAAGCCATCGCGCCCACGACAGCCGTGCTGGGCAACACCGACGGCGACATGCCACTCGACGAGACGGCGGTGGCGACAGTCGGCGGCAAAAAATTTCTCGTGCAGCACATCGTCGATCCGCACCGGCTCCAGGCACCGGTGCGTGAGCGGCTCAAACATGTCCAGCCGGACGTCGTTATATTTGGGCACACGCACCAGCCATTCTGCGAGACTCTTGGCGGTGTCCTGTTCCTCAATCCCGGCTCGGTGACGCAGCCGCGCGGGGATTATCGGCCAAGCATGGTTCGCCTAACCATCGACCACGGTAAAATCACTCCCAAGTTCATCGAGTTTTAAGCCGGGCGCCGAGTTGGCGGCGAGGGCGCCGGGCACTACGTTCTTTGAGACGTGCCCAAAGTCGATTGAGCGGTGTTCAAGGTCGTTTGATTTCCTGAAAAACCGGGTTTTTACCAAAATATCGTCCGCTTTACCCGGGTAGTTTCAATTGTTACGTTGGCGGGGTTCTGCTTTTTCATACGATGGAATTCTTCACTGTCCGCTTAGCCAAATCAGGTCGTTTGGTTGGCTTGGCTTTGCTTGGCTTGGTCGCCCTTAACCAAGCCGATGCTGCCAAGAAGCCCAACATCCTCTGGATCGTTGGCGAGAATTTCTCCCTCGACCTCGGCTGTTACGGGGAAAAGAACGTTCGCACGCCGAACCTCGACCGCTTGGCCAGGGAGGGCACACGATACACGCGCGTGTATTCAACCTCGCCGGTGTGTGCGCCGAGCCGGTCGGCCTTGATGACCGGATGGTATGCCACCACCACGGACATGCATCACATGCGCAGCCATCGTTCGGATGGATTTCGGCTGCCGGCCGGTGTGCGGCCCATCACGCATCTGCTGCGGGACGCCGGCTATCACACCGCAAACATCACGCACATCGGCGAGCGCGAGGTGGGCACGGGTAAACTGGATTTGAATTTCGCCATGGAAGGCCCTGTGTACGCCGGCAAGGACTGGTCCAATCTGAAAAAGAAACAGCCCTTCTTTGCTCAAATCAACATGCCCGAGGCGGAGTACGATATTTATGACCGCAAATCCGCCGAGAAACCGCGCGTGAAGTGGGTTGGCGAGGAGTGGCATCCCAAGGTGGCAACGCCGGAGAACGTCACGCCGCCGCCGTATTATCCCGACCACAAAATCACGCGCGAGGAATGGGCGCGATACCTTAACTCCGTCACCGGCACTGACGTTCGCATCGGATGGATTCTCGACAAGCTCCGCAAGGACGGCCTCAGCGAAAACACCATCGTCATTTTCTTTGCCGACAACGGTCGACTCGATGCTCGTGGCATTCACTGGTGCTGGGACAGCGGCCTGCATGTGCCGATGATTATTCGCTGGCCCAAGAACTTCCCCGGGCCAAGCCAGGTCAGCGCCGGTCGCGTGGACGAACAGGTGCTGAGCCTGCTGGATCTCTCCGCCACCACGCTCTGGATGGCCGGCGTCCCAAAGCCGTTCGGCATGCAGAGCCGCGTGTTCCTTGGGGCCAACGCCGATCCGGCGCGCACCTACGCCTTTGCCGCGCGCGACCGCATTGATGAAACCCAGGTGCGTCTGCGCTCGGTCCACGATGAGCGCTATCACTACATTCGCAACTACACTCCCGGCGCCGGCTTCCCCACGCTCAATCGTTACAAGGAGAAATGTTTCCTGGTCAAGCCGCTCATGCGCCGCCTGCATGCGCAAGGCAAACTTACCGGCCCCGCTGCCGACCTCATGGAACCGTTCCCGTACGAAATGCTTTACGACACCCAGGCCGACCCGCACGAAATCCGTAACCTCGCCGCCTCCAAAACCCCGGCCCACCAGGTCGCCCTAAAGGGCCTCCGCGCTGCGTTGGACACATGGATGATTTCCACCCAGGACCGTGGCCATATCCCCGAGCCTAGGGAAGTCGTCGCCCCGTTCACCAAGGAGATGCACGATTGGTTCGGCACACCGGATTGGGTCAGGGAATAGGCAGCGCTTGGCCAAGCGGAAAATCTGCTGACACCATCTCATCGGATGGTCGTCATTGGCGTGCCGGTTGGGTGCCGTAGGGGACGAGCGAGTTGGCCACGTTCGATGGCTATAGGAAGGCTTAGTCGCCAGCAGCTTTCAATTCTAATTGCCGCTTTCGCCGCCGTGTTTGCGGATCAGGTCCGCGATTTTGGCATTGGAGGCCAAATCCAGTGGTGTCATTCCCTTGTAGGAACCAGACGCAACTTTTGCATTCACATTCGCGCCGTTGGCGATAAGGAGTTCGACGGTTTCCTTACCCCCCATGACAGCCGCATGCAGGGGAGTCCAGCCACGCTTATCAGTCACATTTACATCCGCACCTCTGGCGATGAGTAGTTCGGCGATTTCTTTTTTTCCCGCGTTATACAAAGGAGTCCAGTCATTCACATCCTTCGCGCTTACATCCGCACCGGCATCAAGATGCTGTTTGATGGATTCAATGTTCCCATTCATTGCAGCATCAAGTAGCGCACTGTCCGCTGCTGGATTGGCTGGTTTTACCGTCAGCGATTCTGGTTTTGTATCTTTGGTAGCTTGTTCTGTGGGTTTTGGTTCTGCTGTAAGAGATGGTTGCTGCGCTGGCACTTCGGCAACTGGCTTAAGGGGTTGCGCTTCCGCCGGTGTGGCCGTAGCTACGGGCGGTTCTGGTTTTGCGGTTTCAGCCACGGGTTCAACCAGTTTCACTTCAGTGGGGCTAAGAGTAGTCTTTTGTTGCGACTCCCCACACCCCATCAACAGAACGGCTGTGATAGTTGTGATGATTAGTTTCATAGGCCCGATAAACGGAAGACGATAGTTGATCACCGATAGCCGTCAAATACCAATCTTTTCTCGCTTGACCAAGCGGGTGGAGGCTTGACCGGGGGGTGTTTTTTTGCGGGACTACCGGCATCCGAACTACAGCCGTTTTCAAATCATGACCCACTCAATCCTGGCTCAAGCCGCTGACTCTGTCTCCTACTGGCCGCTGGGCATCCTAGCGATCAGTGTCGGCTTCATTGTATTTACGATCATCAAGCTGAAGTTGCATCCGTTTCTGGCACTGATATTTGCTGCGGTGCTGACCGGTTTGCTGACTGGGGAATTGCCTGGTATGACCACGGAGAATGTCGGCTTGTTCAAAAGTCGCGTGGCTCTGAACGATACGCCGACTGACACTGCCAATGACATGTTGCTGGCGGTGAACTGGTCGCTGCTTGGCTTCGGCAACACGGCTGCGGGAATCGGGTTTGTCGTGGCGCTGGCGGCGATCATTGGCACGTGCATGCTAGGGAGTGGCGCAGCGGATCGCGTGGTGCGCTGGCTGCTGGGAATTTTCGGCGAGAAGCGGGCCGGCTTGGTGCTGTTGATGAGCGGGTTTCTCCTGTCGATTCCTGTTTTTTTCGACACTGTTTTTTTTCTGCTGATCCCGCTGGCGCGTGCACTTAGTTTGCGCACGGGCAAAAGCTATACGCTTTACGTGATCGCGATGGCGGGTGCGGGTGCGATCACGCACTCAATGGTACCGCCGACGCCGGGGCCATTGATGATCGCCGATGGTCTACAGCTGGATTTGGGTGTTGCGATGATGGCCGGCTTGGCCGCGAGTCTGTTGCCAGCGTGGCTGGTGCTGTTTTTGGCCAAGCGGTTCGACGCCAAGTTCAACATTCCCATGCGGGAGGCGGCCGGGGCATCGACGAGTGAGCTTCGGACGATTGTGGATAAAAAAGATTCCGAGCTCCCTAACCTGTTCCTGTCGGCTTTGCCGATCGCACTGCCGGTGGTGTTGATTTCGCTAGTCTCGATTTTGAATCTGGTTGCCACGACTGTTCCGGTTACCTCGATTACAGAGTCAAGCGGTACAGCTACAGCTACGACTACCAATCCACATCCTTTCAAGACGGGGGACAAGCTCAACATAAGCGGTGCAACAGGCGGTAATGCAGGAAACTACAATGCTGACTTTACAATCACCAGAACAGGCAACAATACATTCACCTTCAGCATACCATCAGGAACAAACGCTGCTGCCGGGACGTTATTGATCAGCAAGACACGCGGGGCTTGGTTTCGGTATCTCGAGTTTTTTGGCTCGCCGAATATCGCGATGCTGCTCGCTGCGCTGCTGGCGATCTACACCCTGGCCGCGCAGATGATTCGCGAGAGCCGTCCGATGGAAGGTGGGTTAATGAGCACCTTGGCCAAGGCGCTTGAAGATCCGCTGCAGACCGCTGGGGTCATTATCCTGATCACTGGCGCGGGCGGTGCATTTGGCGGCATGATCCGTCTGGCCGGTATTGGCGAAACAATAGAGGCCTTGGCAAAAAGCTACGGTATTTCCTATATCCTACTGGCTTGGGGGGCGACTGCGATTATACGGATTGCACAGGGTTCGGCTACAGTGGCGATGATCACTGGCGTGGGATTGATGAGTGCCATAATCGGTGATGGTGTTGCCTTGCCATACCATAAGTTCTACATCTTCCTCGCGATTGGTTTCGGCTCCATTACATTGTCGTGGATGAATGATAGTGGCTTTTGGGTGGTGCAGCGGCTGAGCGGCTTCACCGAGAAGGAGACGCTTAAGACCTGGAGCGTGTTGCTGATGGCGATCGCGGTGTTGGGCTTGGTGCAGACGCTGATCTTCTCAAAAGTCCTCCCGTTCAAGCCGGAGGCCAAGCCTGCCGAGACAGCGGCTCTGGTTGTGCAGCAGAAATAGGTTGAACCGGCGGGGAATCGCTTTTCTTATCTGTCTCAGGCGCTGGCCGCTTGGCTAAGCGCGCAAGGAGCAACGTGAAGCCGACCGATCTCAGGGGAATTCTACAGTATATACCGAAGTTTCGGGACAGGATTTTTGTCGTCAGCGTCGATGGCGCGATCGTCAGTGACGAGAATTTCCCGAACCTGCTCCTCGATTTCGCCGTGCTGCGCTCGCTGAACATCCGCGTGGCGTTGGTGCATGGCGCGGCCAGCCAGATCGCGGCGATGGCGCTGGAGCGCGGCATCGAGCCGTCCGACCTCGACGGCACCGAGCCGGTGGACGCCCCCACGCTGGACTTGGCGCTTACGGCGGCCAACCGGCTGACCCACGAGATCCTCGAGGGCTTCGCCGCCAACGGCCTGCGCGGCGTCTCGACCAACGCCGTGACGGCGCACCCGCGCGGCATCATCGACGGCACCGATTACCAGTTCGCCGGCAAGACGGAGCGGATCGACCTTGGCCACCTGGAGAGCCTTTTGGCGCAGGGAAGCATCCCGGTGATCCCGCCACTTGGCTTCGACGGCGAGGGCAACACCTACCGCGTCAACTCTGACGACCTCGCCCGCGAGGTGGCCGTGCGGCTGCGGGCGACCAAGCTGATTTATGTCACCACCCGCGACGGATTGATTCGCAACGGCGAAGTCATCCGGCAGATTCCAAACGGCGAACTCGACCAGATTCTCGAGCACGAGCCGGACACCCTCGAGCCGGAGCAATTGGCCAAGGCGCGCAACTCCGCTGCCGCGTGCCAGGCTGGCATCCCGCGCGTGCACCTCATCAACGGCAGCGTGCACGAGGGCCTGCTCGCCGAGGTGTTCTCCAACACCGGCATCGGCACGTTGGTCTATGCCAACGAATACCGGCAGATTCGCCCGGCGAAAAAGTCCGACCTTGGCAGCATCCTTGCGCTGACGAAGAGCGCCATTGAGTCGGAGGAGCTGATGGATCGCAGCTTGGCCGACCTCGAGGCCAACGTCGGCGAGTATCACCTGTTCGAGATTGATGGCAACCCGGTCGGCTGTTTTTCGCTGACTGTTTTTGCGGAGGCCAACGTCGCTGAGCTGGGCGCGGTGTGCGTCAGTGCTGCGCACGAAAACCAGGGCATCGGCCGTAAGCTCGTCGAGTACGCCGAGAAACTTGGCCGCGACAAGGACTTGGCCAGGCTGTTCGTGCTCTCGACGCAGACGTTCAAATGGTTTCAGTCCAAGGCTGGCTTCACCGAGGGCACACTCGACGACCTGCCCGAGGCGCGCCAGGCGGCGGCGGAGGAGAGCGGCCGCAAATCGAAAGTGCTGCTCAAGCCGCTGGAATGAGTGCCAGCACGCTTCAGCCGGTTCGGGAGGCATGCGAGCGGAACGGCATTGAGCCGACGCCGACGCTGCTTTGGGCCAGCGTGGCTGACCAGCGCATGGCGGAGTTTCGGCAGGTCGCCGGATGGGGGTACGCCGAGGAGCGGCGCCTGATCATTTCCACCTCGCGCTACGGTGTCGGCCAGGCGGAGGACACGAACAAAACGCCGCTTGGCCTGCATCGCATCGCTGAAAAAATTGGGGGCGGCCTGCCCGCCGGTTCGGTGTTCGAGAGCCGCGAAGTCGTCGGCACCGTCGCAGAGCAGCCGGACGCCGCGATCACGCACCGGATTCTATGGCTTGATGGCTTGGAGCCGGGCTTCAATCAGGGTGGTACTGTCGACACGCATGCGCGGTACGTATACATCCACGGCGTCGGCGACGAGTCAACGCTTGGCCAACCGGCGTCGCGCGGCTGCATTCACCTCGCCGCAACCGACCTGCTCCCTTTCTACGACCGCACCCCCAGCGGCACCGTCCTCTGGATCGCCGAAGGCCCGCTGGGTTAAGCCAACTGGTCGGCGTTGACGACGTTTTGCGGGTGGCCGTCGAGGAATGCCTTCACGTTTTCCACGGCGATGCCGATCAACCGGCGGCGGGCGGCTTGGGTGGCCCAGCCGATGTGCGGCGTGATGTGGCAGTTCGGTGCGGTGTAAAGCGGATGATCGGCGGGCGGCGGCTCGGTCTCCATCACGTCCAAACCGGCTCCGGCGATCTCGCCGTCGTACAGCGCCTTGGCCAGGGCGACGGTATCGACGAGCGGCCCGCGAGCGGTGTTGACGAGCAACGCGCCGGGCTTCATCTGTGCCAACCGTTCGGCGTTGACGAGGTGATGGTTTGCGTCGGTGAGCGGACAATGCAGGCTAAGCACGTCGCTCTCGGCGAAGATTTCATCAAGCCCGACCATCTCGATGCCGTTAGGCAGGTCGCGCGGCGGCCGGTGGTTGTACGCGATCACGCGCATGCCAAACGCGCGGGCGATGTCGGCAACTTCGCGGCCGATTTGGCCCAAGCCGATGATGCCAAACGTGCGGGCGCTCAACTCGGTCAGCGGCTCATTCCAAAAACAAAAATCGGGGCAACTCGCCCAGTCGCCGTTGCGGACATTTTCCGCGTGCGACGCGACATGCTGCGTGAGGTGCAGCACGTGTGCGAAAACCATCTGCGCCACGGCCGGCGTCGAGTAGGCCGGGATGTTCGTGACCGGCACGCCGCGCGCCCCGGCGGCGGCGAGATCGACGACGTTGTAGCCGGTGGCCAGAACGCCGATGTAACGCAGCTTGGCCAGGCGCCCGATCGACTCGGCGCTCAGGACGGTTTTGTTCGTGAGCACGATCTCGGCGTCGGCAGCGCGCTTGGCCACTAAATCGGAGGGAGTGCGGTCGTGCGTTTGCAGTTGGCCAAGCGCAGCGAACCCGGCCCAGTCGAGGTCGCCGGGGTTGGCGGTGTAGGCATCGAGGATGACAATTTTCACGCGGCCCCAATGAAACGAGAACCAGCCGCGCGGGGCAATTCGGAAAAATGCGGTTGCCACCGGCGGGTCGGCTGTGGACGCTGGGCGCGTGGGAGCAGCCAAGCGTTAATGCGGATCGCGATTTTCAACACTGTGCAGCTCGAGACGGCGGGCGGAATGGAGCATTTCAGCATCCAGACCGCGGCGCATCTCGCGTCACTACCCGGTGTGCAGGCCGACTGCTTGACGATGGACGAGGCGTTTAACCTCCGCTACGGGCGGCTGCACTCGCTCTATTTCTTTCGGCGATTCGACCGTGCCACCATCTTTCGCGAACCGCGCGAGGCGATCGAGCAGCGGCTTGGCCAAGCGCGATACGTGCAGTGCGCCACGTTTGCCGAACTGCGCGAGGCGCTTGGCCAATATGACCTAGTCTACAGCCGCAACGAGATCACCGAGGCGTTCTTGTTTCGCGTGCGCGTCGGCTACCGCAACGTGCCGCCGGTGGTGTTTGGTTGCCACTGTCCTCATCGTTTCATCGGCGCGAGCACGCTTCACAGCCGACTACACAACCTGCTTTACGCCTCGCCGCTGTACACGCGTCTGGCCAGGGGCGTCGCGGGGTTCCACACCATCTCGCGCGGCGACACAGAGGTGATCGAGCGGCAGTTTCCGGAGCATCCAGTAGTCCAAATTCCAAACCCGTTCGACGCCATCGGCTATGCTGAACAGGCCGGACAAACCAAGCCGCCGTTCGCGGTGGACGCCGCAAAGTTTAACATCCTTTGGGCCGGCCGGTTGACCGGGCAGAAGGGTGTCGCGCAACTGCTCGAAGTCATCGACCGAGTGAACCAATCGCACGCTGCCAAGGTCGAGTGGCACATCTGCGGCGAGGGCGAGTTAAGCGGCTTGGTTTCGGAGGCAGCGCGGCGGCACGAAAACGTTCACGCGCACGGCCACATCGATCGCCTGGCCATGTCGGCGGCGTACGCGAGCGCGGATCTGTTCATCAGCACCAGCCAGTGGGGCGAGACGTACGCCTATACGCCGCGCGAGGCCAACAGCCTCGGCGTGCCGGTGGTGGCGTTCGACATCTCCGGCTACAACGAAATCATCGAGGACGGCCGCAACGGCCGCTTAGCCAAGTCGGTCGATGAGTTCACCGCGCACGTGAAGTGGTTTGCGGATGGCAACCGGCTCGACGGCGACATCTGGGAGTACATTCGGGGGCGCACCGATCACGCCGCCACCTATGGGCAACTGCTCGGCTTTTTCCGCGACTGCCTCGCGCCCAGCGTCGAGCAGGGTTGAGTTGGCTGTGGGTTGACTTTAGCTTGGGTGCCGGGTGAGTCGTGAAACCGAACAACAAACGCCGCTGAAGGTAGGGATGATCTCGCTGGGGTGCGCCAAGAATCTCGTCGATGCCGAGGTGATGATGGGCTCGCTGCTGAAGGAGGGCTTCGAGATCACCAACGAAAATGCCGATGCCGACGCGCTCATCATCAACACCTGTTCGTTCATCGACGCTGCGCAGGAGGAAAGCGTCGATACGATCCTCGAGTCGGCGGAGTTTCGGGAGCACGCCAACAGCGTCCAGGCGCTGATTGTCTCCGGCTGTTTGTCGCAGCGTTATCGCAGGGAGCTGCCCAAGCTGATGCCGGAGGTGGATGCGTTCATGGGTATCGACCAGGTCGAGCAGGTCGGCGACATCGTTCGGCAGGCTGTTGGCAATCGCGAATCGCGGCTTGGCCAAGCGACGGAAAAACCGAACGGCAACGAGACCGAAACCACCGCTGAGCCGCCGGGTGAGCCGTTGATCGACATCCACTCGCGGCCGGATTACATCCCGGCGTTCGAGACGCCCCGACTGCGCCTGACGCCGGATCATTTTGCGTACGTAAAGATTGCCGAGGGGTGCAATCATCCGTGCAGCTTTTGCATCATCCCGCGAATGCGCGGCTCGCATCGCAGCCGGAGTCAAGCGGACATCGTGCAGGAGGCGCGGCAACTCGTCTCCGACGGGGTGAAGGAGCTGAACCTGATATCGCAGGACTCGACCTACTACGGCCTCGATTTGCGCCCCGGCCATCGGGCGAATATTTCGTCGCCGGAACGGTTCAACGCAGCGGCCAGCCAATTGCCGACGGATGCCTCGACGCTGGCGAGCTTGATTCGCGAACTAAACGGGATCGACGGCGAATTCTGGATTCGCGTCCTCTACACCCACCCGGCGCACTGGACCGACGAAATCATCTCCGCCATTGCTGAGTGCGACAAAGTGGCCAAGTACGTCGACATGCCGCTGCAGCACATTCACGATGCAATGCTTGAGCGGATGAGGCGCGAAACCAGCGGGCAATACATTCGCGACCTGATTGGGCGCATCCGCGAAGGCATCCCAGGCATCGTGCTGCGGACGACGTTAATCGTCGGTTTCCCCGGCGAGACGGAGGAATATTTTGAGTCGCTGCTTGATTTCATGCGTGATGTGCGCTTCGAGCGATTGGGCGTGTTCACCTACTCGAAAGAGGACGGCACCAAGGCCGGCGCGATGGCGAGCCAGTTGACCGACAAGCAAAAGGAGGAACGCCGTGAACGCGCGATGGCGTTGCAGCTCGGGATCAGCCGCGAGATTGCGGCGGCGCAGGTTGGGCAAGTCAATCGCGTGCTCGTCGAGAAGCCGGCCGCCGCCGAGGAACTCCAGCAGGCGAAAATGAATTCATGGGAGCACGGCCACATCCGCTCTGAGGAAAGTAACGGCGTGATCGATCTTGGCCCGTACCTCATCGCCCGTGGCGAGGCCGATGCACCAGACATTGACGGCCGGGTGCTGGTGCGCGGTGACCTGCCGCTTGGCCAATTTGCCGATGTGCGCATCACTGGCCACACCGATTACGATTTGATCGCCGAGCCGGTTTAGCCGTGCTTGGCCAAGCGACACACTATGAACCTCCCAAATAAACTCACTGTCAGTCGACTGATCCTGACCGTGTTTTTCCTGGTGGCGTTGCTATGGGAGTTTCCCGAACACAGTCATGAAGGAACTCACTGGAACTTCACCGTGGCGTTGCTCTTTTTTGTCGCCGCAAGCCTGACCGACCTCTTCGACGGCATCATTGCCCGCCGCTGCAACCTGATCACCGACTTCGGCAAGCTGATGGATCCGTTGGCCGACAAGGTGCTGATTTGCTCGGCGTTCATCGCCTTCATCGAACTGGGCTGGATGCCGGCGTGGATGGTCATCTTGGTCGTGGCACGCGAACTGGCCATCACCGGGCTGCGGCTGTTGGCGGCCAGCAAGAACCTCGTCCTTGAGGCGGAACGCCAGGGAAAAAACAAGACCATCTCGCAGATCACGGCGATCATCGCGCTGCTCGTCACGCACAGCTACGACGACTGGAGAATTGTCGGCGAGCTGTTTGCTTTTGAGATCGCCGGCCAAGCCTGGGCCTGGTGGGTGGCGGAGGCCTCCAAGTGGGTGGCTGTGGCGCTGACAGCCCTCTCCGGGTTCCTGTACCTCTGGAAAAACCGCGACGTGTACCTCAACGACTGCTGACCTGTGGATCGGTTCATTCTTCTCATCGCGCAGGGGCTGGGAACCGGCCGCTCGCCGGTGGCGCCGGGCACGGTCGGCACGCTGCTCGGTTTGCCGCTGTTCATCCTGCTGCTGTTGCCGGGTAGCTTCGCGTTGTTCGTCAGTTCGCTTTTGGTGCTCAGTGTGGCATCAGTTTGGTTTTGCGGCCGCGCGGAGACGATCCTTGAGCTGCGCGACCCCGGCTCGGTGGTCGTCGATGAGATCGTGGCGGTGCCGCTCTGTTTCGCAGGCTGGGTGTCGTCGCTGTATTTCGCCAACGGCTCAATGCCGGAGTGGACCTATTTCTTCAGTGAAAAAACCTGGTACCTATCGGTGGTCATCGTATTGCTATTTCGACTGTTCGACATTGCCAAGCCGTGGCCGATCGGACCAAGTCAGGCATTGCCCGGCGGCTGGGGCGTCACGATTGATGATCTGCTGGCAGCCCTGTACGTCAATATCATCATGCTGTTTTTATTGCCTTGAGCGCTCGGCTCTTCGGCTTAAAGTTGGCCAAGCACTAGAGCCTATGAACACCTCTCACCCAAAAACTGCTGTCCTTATTTTTACGGGACTGCTTTCGTTTCAAGCCGCTCAAGCACAACCGGCGCTTGAAACCAAGCCATTGACCATCGAGGGCGACATCGCCTCGCACCTCGTCGCCGGTGTCGACCGGTTTTTATTGCGCGAACTCTCAGCCTCCATCGCCCGGCGCGAGCAACATTGGCAACGTGACTTCACCTCTCATGCGGCCTATGCAAAGTCCGTTGAGCCGAACCGCCAGCGATTGGCCCACATCATCGGGCTTAGAGATCAGCGCGTTGCGTTTGATGGGTTGACGCTCGGGAGCACTACGGCTGAGTCGTCGCTTGTCGGGCAGACGGATCTCATCATCGTCCGCTCAGTCAGCTGGCCGGCGTTTGGCGACGTGACCGGCACCGGCCTGCTGTTGGAACCGCGCGGCCGCGATGCCGTGGCCAACGTCGTCGCTTTACCCGACTGCAACCAGTTGCCCGAACAAATCGCCGGCCTGGCCGAGAGTCTGCCGCCCGGATTGCAGTATGCCCGGCGTTTGGCCGAGAGCGGCTGCCGGGTGGTTGTGCCGCTGCTGATCGATCGAGCCGAGAAAATGTCCAAGCTCTCGAACCGCGAGTATCTATATCGATCCGCATTTGAAATGGGGCGGCACCTCATCGGCTACGAGGTGCAGCAGTCATTGGCCGTAGTCGACTGGTACTCAAGGCGTTCGCCGGACACGCCGATTGGCATCATTGGCTGGGGAGAGGGTGGCTTGATTGCACTTTACGCTGCGGCGGTTGATACGCGGATCGATGCCGCCTGCGTGAGCGGATACTTCGACTCGCGGCAAGACATCTGGCAGGAACCAATCGATCGCAATGTATTCGGCCTACTCGAGCAGTTCGGCGACGCTGAATTGGCGACGTTGATCGCACCGCGCCCGTTGATTATCGACGCCGCGCGTGGGCCGGAGGCAACAGTTCCCGGCGGTCGTGGCGCACCGGCGCGAGTGGTGACACCGGTTCTCGACTCGGTCAGGGCGGAAGTGGCCCGCGCACAGAAACTGACCGATGGCTTGAAGCCGAATCCGGGCATCCGGTTGGTCGCCGCCGATGAACCGCTCGCTGGCCGCTCGCTTGGCCATTTTCTGGGCTTACTCAAGCCGGGAGCCGTGCTTGGCCAAGCGGGCGACTCGAAGATCGTGGACCGGCGAAACGGTTTCAGCGCGGCCAAGCGCCATGCCGAACAAGTGCACAAACTGGATCGGCACACGCAATGGGTACTGCGCGAGAGCCCGTATGTCCGCAAACAATTTTACAAGCCGGACACCTCGTCGCTTGCCAAATTCGAGGCGAGCAACGAGAAGTATCGTAGGCAATTTTATGAGGATGTGATAGGCCGGTTCGATAACGAGATGCTGCCGTTCAACGCGCGCAGCCGAAAAAGTTACGAGTCGGAAAAGTGGGTGGGGCACGAGGTCACGCTCGATATTTTTCCGGATGTCATTGCGTACGGGATTTTGCTTTTACCGCGTGACTTGAAGCCGAACGAGCAACGCCCGGTGGTTGTCTGCCAGCACGGCCTGGAGGGCCGTCCGCAGAATATCATCCAGGGGGATCATTACGCCTATCACGACTTCGCGGCCAAGCTGGCAGAGCGCGGGTTCATCACGTTTTCACCCCAAAACCTGTACATTTTTACCGACCGTTTTCGCACCCTACAAAGGAAGGGGAATCCACTTAAAAAGTCCCTGTTTTCAGTGATAATCCCCCAGCATCAGCAGATTGTGGACTGGCTCAAAACACTCCCTTATGTTGATAAAAAAAGAATTGCATTCTACGGGTTGAGTTACGGCGGTAAAACTGCCATGCGTGTGCCACCAGTGGTGACCGACTACTGCCTCTCGATCTGTTCGGCGGACTTCAACGAGTGGGTGGGCAAGAACGCCTCAACCCGCAACCCGCACAGCTACGTGAACAGCGGTGAGTACGAGATTTTTGAGTGGGATCTGGGCAGCACCTTCAACTATGCGGAGATGGCCGGGCTCATTGCACCGCGACCGTTCATGGTCGAGCGCGGCCACTATGACGGAGTCGCGTCCGATGAAACGGTTGGCTGGGAATTTGCAAAAGTGCGTTTTCTCTACCAGGGGAAACTGAAGTTGCCGGGTCGTTGTGAGATCGAGTGGTTTGACGGACCGCACACCATCAACGGCAAAGGCACGTACGACTTTCTTCACCGCCATCTCGAATGGCCAAGGCGATAGAAGGGAAGCAGGTGCAGGGGACGGTTTTTTGAGTCAAAATCCCCCCAAAAAAAAGTTCATTTTTTTGTTTTTTTCTATTGCCAAAAAAAAAAACGACCCTAGAGTAACTGTCCCAAGAAGTTGACTCTTCTTAAAGAGCGCTTCTTAAACAGTATTGGATCCACATTTTATTGTGGAAGGGATACAAAAACAAGGAGGTGACAAGGAACAAATGGCCGCAAAAAGGAAAGCTAAGAAAAAAGCCAAGAGAAAGGCAGCGCCCAAGCGGAAAGCCGTGAAGCGTAAAGCCAAGAAGAAGGCAGCGCCCAAGCGCAAAGCCAAGAAGAAGGCAGCGCCCAAGCGTAAAGCCAAGAAGAAGGCAGCGCCCAAGCGCAAAGCCAAAAGAAAGGCAAAACGCAAAGGCAGGAAATAACCTTAGTGGTTTAATACGGTTTGGAGGTCCCGCTCCGTGCGGGACCTCCATCCTTCTTTTCCGGGCTGGGTTTCGGCATATTTCGCCCATGGCCACTCTGGTTTTTGACATCGAGACATCCGCTGTTCCGCTCGAGTCGTTCGACGAGGCGGCCCAGGAATACCTGATGCGCCCCGCCAACAATCTGCCCACGGAGGCGGAGCAGGAGGCCAAGCGGGAGGAACTCACCCGGATGATGAACCTGTGGCCGTTCACCGCGCAGGTGGTCTGCATCGCAATGGTCAATGCCGAGACCCTTCGCGGCCAGGTGATATTCATCGCCGACGATTTTGAGTCGAACACCCGGGCGGCTGCCGGGGTGGATTTCGCGCCGGTGATGGATGAGGTCGAGTTGCTGAACCAGTTTTGGGCGGTGGCCAAACACTACGACAAGGTGGTGACGTTCAACGGTCGGCAGTTTGACATCCCATTCCTTTATCTTCGCTCGGCGCAACTCGACGTGCCGATCACGAGGAAGAACTGGCTGGGCTACCGGTTTGCCACCGAGCCGCACTGTGACCTCGCCGAGCAATTGACCTTTTACAATGTCAGCGGACGGGACGGCGCGGCACGGCGGTTCAACCTCGATTTCTACTGCAGGGTGTTCGGCATCGAGTCGCCCAAGTCGCACGGCGTCACCGGCATGGATGTGAACCAGTTGATGGAGGAGGAGCGTTACGAGGAGATCGCCGAGTACTGCCTGCGGGATGTGTTTGCCACGGTCAAGCTGTTCGACATCTGGAAGGCCCGCCTGGCCGGCATCAAGTGAGCCGCTTGGCCAGGCGCGTCAGGCATCGTCCGTGATCGGGCGCAGGTTTGTGATGGCCGCCATGGTTTCTTCGGTCGCCTGTTGATAGAGGGTGCGCAACTCCGGGCGCGGGCAGATCCCGGCTCGGTCGCGCATCGAATCGAAGCGGATCGGATGACCGAACTTCACCGCGGTCGTTGCCATCCTTGGCACGGCGTGGTGTCGCCCGTAGGCGTTGTAAGTCCAGACGCGTACCGGCACGACCGGTGCCTGTGACCTCAGGATGGCCAGGCCGATGCCGGCCTGTGCGGCTTTCATCTCGCCGTCATGTGTCCGCGTGCCCTCGGGGAAGATGAGGATGGCGTCGCCGTTCAGCAGCCGCTCGAGGATGTTTTTCAACCCCCTGGCGCCGCCGCCGCCGCGGTCCACCGGCACGGAATTGAGTCCGCGCAGGAACGGCCCGGAGAGCCGGTTCGAAAACAGGTCTTCGCGGGCGAGGTAGTTGATGGGTCGCGGCAGGCTGCTGCCGACGAACGGCGGGTCGAAATAGCTCTCGTGGTTGGCGGCGAGGATCACCGGGCCGGTGAGCGGCACGCGCTCGGGATGGTACACCCGGCATCGGAACAGGTTCCGGAACAGCAGCCGGGAGGTGCTCCAAGCCAGCCAGTAGAGCGGGGTCACCCGGCTGCCTCCAGCCGCTTGCGCACCTCGTCGATGATCAGCGCGCTGGTCTCTTCCGCCGTCATTTCGGAGTTGTCGATGAAGCGCGCACCGAGCGGGATCATCAGCGGCGCGGCGGCGCGCTGGCTGTCGCGCTTGTCGCGCTCGGCCAGGTTTTCGTCCACGCCGTCGTCGGCCCGGCGCTTGGCCCGCTCGTCCAGCGAGGCGTCGAGGTAAAACTTGAACTCCGTCTCGGGAAAAATGTTCGAGCCGATGTCTCGGCCCTCCATCACGAGGTTGCCGAACCGGGCGCAGTCGCGCTG
>ERZ651768.1259-NODE-1259-length-18677-cov-3.590914_pt1 | contig 18677 bp, 16 predicted proteins | sample MGYA00514754_ERZ651768 | MGnify/ENA metagenome assembly ERZ651768
ATCAAAGCAATAATCTAGTTGAAAAAGATTATTTCTTGACGATACTTGATATAAAAATTGAACAGATGACTTAAGGATTTAAGATGTCAGAAAGATTAAAAATTGCTGCTGTTGGATGTGGAGGTATTGGTCTCCGGCATCAGCAAGGTTATATGCAATGTCCAGAAGCAGATCTGGTGGCTGTCTGCGATATAGATGGCGCCAAAGCCAAGGCTCGCGCTCAGGAACTTGGGATTTCCAATTGGTATTCGTCAATTGCAGAGATGTTGGATAACGAAGAATGTCAAGCTGTGGATGTTGTCACACCGGATCATTTGCACTTTGAACCTGTGATGGAATGCTTGGAGGCGGGTAAGCATGTCCAATGTGAAAAACCGCTTTCCCTAACAATCCGAGGATGTAACCGTGTGATCGATGCTTGGAAACGCAGCGGCAAGATACTCAGCGTGGCTGAGCAGGAACGACGTGACCCAATGTGTCGTCTCAACAAAGCCGTTTTAGATTCAGGCGTAATCGGTGACCCGTACAGCATTTTATGGGGATCAGCAGGAGGCGGTAAAGAAATCATAATATTACCTTGGCGGCACTACAAAAACATCGGTGGGATTTTTGTTGATGCCGGAGTGCATACCGTTGACCAGATGATGTACTACTTGGGTGATATCGAAGAAGTATTCGCAGTTTCAAAACTCTGGGAACCTAAGCGATATCGAGGCGAACGCATAGGAGTCTCTGATTTCTACGATCACTGGAAAGATGAGGTGCCGAACGAGATCGACGCAGATGCGGAAGACATGGTTATTTCCACTCTCAAATTCAAGAACGGTGCTATCGGTCAATGGACTTCATTTTATGCCGCACACGGCCAAACAACTCAATACGGGATGATTTACGGCAGTAAGGGTTCAATAACGCCTGCAAAAAACCGCAGAGGTGACCAATTAACAGTGACCATAGATAGTGTAGGCACGATAACTGGTGATGAAGTTCTGGAACTCGTCCCGGACTTTCACCTCGACGAACTTCCTGCCCGGCTGTTTGGTAGTGACAAACTTGGATCGTACAACAGGCCCATTGGAGATTCGGATCGATTCCTTGTAGCTTTAGAATACTATGAACTCGGCCAATGCATAGCGGATGGCACCATGCCTGAAGTAGATGCATATACCGGCCGAAAGGACCTGGCTGTATGTAACGCAGCTTTAGAATCATCGGTGCTGGGTCGACCGGTGACCATTGAAGAAATCGAAAGCGAAGAGACTGCCCAATACGAAGCAAGCATCAACGACCATTGGAACATTTAAATCTTTTTTACTGCCTGCCAAATTAATTGCAGACACATCAGGCACATATGAGAACAAACTTGAATATTGCAAAGATCGAAACTTTTTTTGTGGATCGCTACCTAGTGGTAAAAATCACTACTGAAGACGGAACAGAAGGTGTTGGAGAGTCGTGTTACTGGTCCTATCCAAAAGCCGCTGAGGCGACAATCCATGCATTTGCCGATGCGCTAATCGGTATGGATGCGAGAGATATAGAACATATATGGAGCTACTTATGGCGGTATAACTCTGCATTCAGAGGCAACAGCATCGGTGGTGCGATTAGCGCTGTTGATATGGCACTTTGGGATATCAAAGGCAAGGAACTGAACGCTCCTATTTGGGATTTACTTGGTGGAAAGTTTCGCCAGAAAATCCGCGGCATAGCTCAAGGAATCGGTGGCGACACTCCTGAACAATGCGCTATTGGAGCTAAAAGAGCGCTCGATCAAGGGTTCTCTGCTCTGAAGTTCACTCCAATGCCCAAGAACTGGGCGGAGTTGACTTACACAAAGATGATCGGTCTAGCAATAGAGATGGTCGCAGCCGTCAGAGAAACTGTTGGTTGGGATTTCGACATCGGAATCGAGATTCATCGAAACATGCAGCCACACGAAGCCATTGCGTTCTGCGAAGAAGTCGCAAAACTAAGACCGTACTTCATCGAAGATCCCATCGTCCCCGACTCCGTTGTTGCAATGGCAGAAGTGGCTGCAAAGATGAGACTTCCACTTGCGATCGGCGAACGAAACATGGGCATATGGGAGTTCCGTGAATATGCTCAACTAGCAAAGCCTGCATTCTTCAAACCCGATATCGCGGTTGCTGGCGGAATCACTGGGGTAAAAAAGATCGCAACAATCGCTGAAGCTCATCACATCAAGATTTGCCCACATAATTTCCAGGGACCTATTGCCACGGCCGCATGTATCGCTATTGGCACCGCATCACCATCGTGGGATGTTCAAGAATCCGTCGAGGAAGAAGTACCACCAAGGCGCGATATGACCGACGAGATCATGAAGCTCGAACGAGGCTGGTATACACCTTCGGATAAACCCGGACTAGGAGTGATATTTAACGATCAAGCTCCTGCCATGCATCCATTTAACCCCGCTCAAGCGCCACCCCCAATCCGTGAAGACGGTAGTGTCGCGCTGAAATAGAGTTCGCTAATCAACCCGTCCAAAATCATCTTCTAAACGAACAATGTCGTCTTCACCAAGATAATCTCCAGTCTGCACTTCAATGATCTCCAGTGGCTCGACTGAAGAAATGTTCTCAATCCTGTGGTGAGTATTGCGTGATACAAAAATTGACTGCCCTCGACCAAGAATGTGCTCTTCCTCTCCGACCATCACTTTTGCGGTACCACGCGCTACGACCCAAGTTTCATCACGATGACGATGCCACTGCAATGAAAGACGAGATTCTGCTTTTACAGTTATACGTTTTGTCTGAAAACCAGGCCCACTAACCAAAATTTCATATGATCCCCAAGGGCGAGACTCGCGCTTCTTCTTGGAAGGTTCAAATGTAACTTCAGACTGATTGGTCAAATAGTTCTCCTTGAGTATTGAGGTATATAACCTTTCTAATTGAAATTCTAACGTCTAACATCAAATAGTTGGTAAAACTGCAAATGCAATCATCATTTTCTTACAAGGTGTACGCTAACATTTTGGCACAAAAAAACTGCGATGCTATCCGGGGGGCTTGAGTGTAACCGGATATTGTAATTTCCGGTTTTAGTTATCTGTCGAAGGCATCAACTTTAAGAACGAATTACCAGAATATGATACCCACGCAAGATCGCAAGCCAAACATACTTTTTATCCTCACCGATCAACAACGCCGGGACTCGATGCGAGCATACGGCAATAAGTGGATCAAGACTCCTAATCTCGACAAACTTGCAAGCAGAAGTTTTGTATTCGAAAACACTTACGTAACCCAACCGGTATGCACACCTGCACGGGCTTCGATCATGACAGGGCTTTACCCATACGCGACAGGACTACAACGCAACAACATCCCCCTCAGCCGCGATATCCCGACGATTGGAGACATGATCTCTGACGAGTACTACAACGCCCACATGGGTAAGTGGCATCTCGGCGATGATATGACAGCACAACACGGTTTTGATAAATGGGAAGCAGTCGAAGACTTCCAACGTGTGCGCACTACCCGAAAAGAATACCGATACCAAGAAGCTCCATACAATCAGTGGTTACGTGATCATGGTGTTGATCCCCCGTCGATGCAAGTCTCCTACGAAGGCTGGGTCGGTATGGCTGAGTTGACCGAAGAACAAACACAGGCAGGGTTCTTAGGACATACTGCGTCTAATTTCATATTAGAGTATCCAAAAGGAAGCCACGCTGATCAACCTTGGATGTTATTTGTAAATTTCTTCGAACCGCATCCACCGTATACCGGCCCATTGAACCATCTTTACAATCCACAGGATGTTGAAGTCGGTTCCGGATTCAGAAAACGGCCAGACTCCGGCTCACTGGTAAATCGTTTGAGATCTGATTTCTACATGAATGGTGGGAATAATCCACTAGGAACAGTTGGTGGAGATCACCATGACACCAGTACCGAAGAAGGCTTTCGAAAACTTCGGGCTCAGTACTTCGCAAACGTCACACTTGTAGACAATCAACTAGGAAAGATATTCAACTCACTGGAGAAAAGCGGGCAGGCTGAAAACACCATAATTGTGTTCACTAGTGAGCACGGTGAGATGGCAGGCGACCATGGAATGCTCGAAAAACGATCGCTCTACGAAGAAGCGTCAAACGTGCCGCTTCTCATTTACGTGCCATGGCTAAATGCCAATAACCAACAAAGAATCGCTGGGTCGGTTGGACAGGTTGATCTCGTTCCAACTCTGTTGGATTTGTCAGGCAGTGATATCCCCGAACATCTGGAAGGCAAATCTTTGGTGCCGGTTTTACAAGGTGATGAAGATCTATCGGAAAACGATGTATTCATCCAGTGGAACGGGATGGGGGATCGTAATCTTGGTTCACCCGAAATAAACCGCATGGTGTCCATTCCATGGCGAGGTGTGGTCACTGGAGACCGATGGAAGCTAAATTTATCTCCGGGTGACCAGTGTGAACTTTATGATCTAAACAGTGATCCCCACGAATTAGATAATTTGTTCAACATTCAGGAACATAAAGATCGAGTCCGCGTAATGACCGCACGTATCAGGATATGGCAAGACGAGACAGGGGACGACATGCCCCTGCCCGCGGTTTAAACAGCAGCTAAATGAAGTTGTTTACTTACAGCAGGATTAACCGATTCCCAATAACGATCGAATACGCTGCGAGCCTCATCGTAAGACCTTGTCGCAAATAACTCTACCCTGAATGAGCGGACACGATCACGACCACCTGCGTACCAAGAAAGATGGCGTTGCATCTGTATAAGACCTACGTTTTCAGAGAAATGTTCCATTATTAATGGCATGTGACGATCAATAACACGAGTCTGATAGTCGTATTTACGTTCAGGCGAAAGATCCTCAAAAGTTTCATCAAATATCCATGGCTTGCCGATAGCAGCCCTACCAATCATGACCGATTGACATCCCGTTGCCGTCTGCATCTTACGCGCATCTGACATGGACTTAACATCACCATTTCCAGTAATCGGAATGCTCACAGCATCGACAACCTGAGCGATCATGTCCCAAGTCGAAAGACCTGTGAATCTCTGGGCTCGAGTTCTTGGATGAACCGTAATAGCGTCAACCCCGACGTCTTCCCCCATTTTCGCCACTTCAACTGCATTTAGATGTTCTTGATCCCATCCGCTCCGAATCTTAATAGTGAAGGGAACCGTGATCACTTTACGCATGGCTTTGAGGATTTCGGCCGTCTTCTTCACATCCTTCATCATCGCGGAACCACGGCCTGTTTTGGTAATTTTCGGGACAGGACAACCCATGTTCAAGTCGATGATATCTGCCCCTCGGTCTTGCAGCCACTGGGCCCCAGGGACAAGTGTCTCGACATTGGACCCTAATAATTGAAGGGCAATTGGCTTTTCTTCTGGTAAGTATTTGGCGATGTCGTATCGTGTCTTAGAATTCTTACGAGTAAGTCCAGTTGCATCGATCTCTTCACTGGTAGTCAATGCGCTACCGCACTCCCGCGCGACGATACGGTAGGCAGCATTAGAAATTCCGGCCATTGGAGCCAGTCGTGCCAATCCCTTTACTTCGATATTGCCAATAAACATCTTTTGAGTATACGAAGTGTTTGAAATAAGTGCGTTAGTGAACTCGTCGAGTTTTGGAGCCGCTGACCTTCAAGAACGTCACCAACATAATTAACCGACGAGAGAACATTATTGTGCCCAAGCCACAATGGTCTCAGACTCTATAAGAAAACTGCAGTCCAGATCAAAAACCACTGAATCAAAATGGAACTACAGAGAGAAATGACGAATCCTTGCGGTGAATATCTTATAGAGAAAGTAAGTAACGAATAAGTTGTGTCGTCGATAACAGCTTGATCGGTAAATCGAATGTACAACGCCTTAAGGAGTTGGTTGGAAATATACAACACCGCGTACCAATATGTGTAACAACTACGTCATTTGCTCGCAACATTTAAGAAACATATGTTTCTTAGATTAGAACAATTACAAAGTAGATTTTTCAACGTGACTTTGGTTCATGAATCACAAATACCGAACAAAACCTCGGGCACCTGAGCTACGAAAACACCAAACGGCACTACTTGATGCGTTGATAGCCGGAGATGAAACACGTGCTAGCGATCTGATTGAAGATTCAATCACCAAAAGATGGGCGCCGGCAACTATCTACCTAAATCTTGTAGCTCACGCAATGACAGAAATTGGTGATTTGTGGCACCGTGGTGACCTGAATATTTCAACTGAACACCGGGCCACGCAGATTGCATTTCGACTACTTGCACGTGTGAAAAATTCTTACCCCGACGGCAATAAAACTGGATTGAGTGCGATTGTATCTGGGGTCGCAGGAGACACCCATTTAGGTGGTGCACTCATATTCGCCGATCTATTACGATTCGATGGTTGGAACGTCGATTTCCTTGGTACAGACACTCCAAGTGATGCAATTCTTGAGATAGTAAAGTCAAACGAACCAGATCTTTTGTGCCTATCGGTAACCCTACCTGATCAGGTTGATGCAGCCGAAGAGACCGTAAGAATCGTGAAAAGTACCGTCCCTTCTACTGCAATCATCGTTGGCGGGGGAGCAATCAGTAAAAACGGTTCTCACAGTTCACTGGAATCTGCAGACTATGTGACTTCAGATCCTGTCACGGCCCTCAAATGGACGGCTGAACAATTCGATCTCGGGATTTCTGCTAAGACGATCCAGGCAATGCTTGCGGAACTCGGCGGAAGAATACAGCACTTCAGGAAAGAAAAAGGCCTAAGCCAGCAGCAACTTGCCACCGCCTCCAAACTAGATCGCAGTTACGTAAGTGCAGTAGAGCATGGCAAACAAAACGTCAGTTTTGCAACCTTGAAAAATCTATCGGATGCGCTTGATGTAAACATCGCCCAGCTAATAACCGATCAGAAGATTGGTTGAAAGTCGGGGACAAGGTAGGTTTCTGGGTAGTTGAGCGATCAGCCGAAAATCGACTAACGCTGCGCGCAGAAATGCGACTGCCAGAAGATGCTTTATTCGACCTGAAAGTCATCGATAAAAGAATTCCAAAACCAAATTTGACTTTGGGTGATTCATCAAATTCACACAAAAATATAGAACTTATACAAACCGTAACGTTCAACCCTAAGGGACTAATAGGTTACGCGTACTGGTTCGGTCTGTTACCTATTCATACAGTGGTGTTTGACCGGATGTACAATCGACTGGTTGGTCGGATCCAAAGTCACGGTCAACGCAATCTGTGAATTCACATCCAACTTGAATACATGCGGTGATAATCGTTCGATAACGTATGAATTGTTCGCGTGATCTGATATTCCAATCGGTCGTAGATAACGAAAATTGCACAAAAGAGCTCACAAATAAAAAATCATGGCTTGACGCATATCAAGGACAGGTCATATGGTCACATCGAATAAATTACAAAATAGCATTTATGAATAAAACGATGGTTGTCTATGTTTAGAGTACGTGCATTTACTATTTCACTCCTTCTTGCCTCACTCGCTGTTTCCTGTGGAGGCGATGGATCAGTCATATCTGACGACGAAGGTGGAAATTCCGATTTCCCGAAAGTGATCAGAATGATTGAATCGACAACGAACTTTACCGCAGACGATGTCAAGTCGATCGGCTGGAAAGCACAAAAGGATTTCCTGCTGGATTATCCAGGAGCTACAACTGCCAAATGGGGATTCCTGAACGCCGCTGAAGTAGGAGTACTAATTTATTCAAGCGCTGATGAAGCTAAAACGCTTGGCGTTACTGCAGCCGAAGCGCAGACATTTCACAACGAAGACGGAGAAGCGCCCGGAGACGGTACTATGGATCGGACTTCATGCCAAAGTGCAGGTTGGCAATCTGCAGTCAAAGAAATCAGTAACGGTACCTCAAAGGTATCAGCATCCTATTTAGACCCTCAAGAAGATGCCGGTATCCCACCCAGCCAAAAGATGCCATGCCCCGTTCGTGTGCCTACATACAACGACTATACCGTCATCGGTAATCTTGTGATGATGTGCGAAGGCGACGGTGGAAAACCACTAGAACCATCCACCAACTGTAAAGAACTTGAAAAATGGTTGACCAAATAGGAATTCGCCATCTACGTTGTTCATGAAGTGAATGCTCAATGTTGGCCAATTCCAAACACGCCTGTAACCTAATCGCCAACATCATCCCGGTCGAGATAAGGCACCGGTATAAATGTGCTCACCTTTTGAAAGACATTAGATGCCTATAGAAGCTTGGCTGGCTCTGGCGGGTGCGTTTATTTTGGGAGCCATGAGCCCAGGTCCATCCCTGGCGACAGTGCTACGCAATAGTGTTGTAAACGGGCGCCGAAATGGGGTGTTGACAGGACTTGGCCATGGTTTCGGCTTTGGAATCTATTCATTCTTGGCAGCTTCTGGAATGATCACTGCTATCTCAATTCACACGGCAACAGTCGATTTTTTACGATTGGCAGGAGCAATTGCACTTATAGTCCTGGGCTACGTATTCGCTAAACAATCCCTCTCGGGTTCAATAAAACGAACCGCTACCGATAAAAATCGGTTTTCTGGGCACTCCAGTTTTGGACAGGGATTTTTCATAGCTCTCCTAAACCCAAAAATATTCGCCTGGATGTTAGCTATATATGCACCGTTCATTAGCGCGGATCTTAGTATGCATATTTTGCTAGGGATGGCACTAATGGGAGTATGCATAGATGCCAGTTGGTACGTGGGTGTAGCTATATTCATGACCGCTGGCGACCGAGCGGCCAAGTTTGGTAAAGCCTCCAACAAATTCAACGCAGCGATGGCATTACTCATGTTCGTATTCGCTGCAATAATTTTTTCCGAAATGTTTTAACACCACCACCCCATCGAATATCTACGGTATCAAGTCAACTTTGAGATGAGTATTCAACGATTGAGGATAGTCAGAAATCTAAACTGTGAAAAGACAAGATTCCACGGTTAACGCGTACCAAGAAAATAAGCACCAATATTAGGATCATGCAAGAGATCCGATGCAGGAGCAACGTGAGCCACTTTACCGCCCACAAATATATACCCGCGGTCCGATCGAGCCAGTGATAATTTCGCATTTTGCTCAATAATCAATACTGTAATCCCCTGTTTTCGCAGTTCATTAATACGCTCGATGATGTCTTGTTGATACTTGGGTGAAAGTGCAGCCGTGGGCTCATCCAACAATAGAAAAGTAGGATTCGATATCAGGGCTCGTGAAATCGCCAACATCTGCCTTTCTCCACCTGAAAGCGATGCTGCTAGGTCATTCATACGAAACTTTAGTTCATTGAACATTTCACATGCCCGATCAATTCGCTGAGTAAGTAAAGATGAACGCAGGCGTAAGCCACCCATCTGCAAATTTTCATGAACTGTAAGCGAAGGGAATACGTTATCCACCTGAGGAACGTACGCAATCCCACGCTGTACTAATCTATCAGTGCGCCAAGACGATACATCCATACCTCGATGTAAAAGAACCCCTTCATACCGATCAGCGATACCAAACAGAACCTTAATAAACGTAGATTTACCACAACCATTTGGGCCAATAATCGTGACGAGTTCTCCCTCGTCCACATAGAGATCAATCCCATTTAAAATCTGTACTGAACCGTAGCCACCTTTTAGACCTTTTACATCAAGAACTCGATTCATACAGATTCATCCTCTGGATCCCCCAAATATGCTTCGATAACATCACGGCTCTGCCTGACTTCATCTGGCGTACCTTCCATCAGGAATCTACCCCGATCCATAACAACAATTCTGTCAACGCCAGCACGAAGAATAAAATCCATGTTGTGCTCCACGACAAGAACGCTAATACCCTGTTCAGAAACTAAATCACGTAGATTTTGAAAGATTTTTTCAGCCAACGGAGCAGCAACACCTGCTACTGGTTCATCCAGTAGTAAACAACGCGGCGCTCCCATCAATGCCCGGCCGATATCTATCAATTTGCTCTGGCCTCCTGATAACTCACTCGCCAGATGATTGGCCATATGTGAAACCTGAAGGGTATCCAAAACGGCATATGCATCAAGAACACGCTCTTTTTCAGCAATCCGAGAATGTGGACGAAGCAAAGACATTAAACGATTTGGAGCAAATTGTTCTCGTGGAGGTACGAGCAGATTTTCAATAACCGTCATTTCTCGCCATAAACGGGTATGTTGAAACGTTCTGGTTAAACCCATGCGCTGGACCTGGTCCGGTCGCATATTGGTTGCATTCTTACCAAATAATTCAACTTGGCCTGAGGTCAATTCAAGTAATCCAGAAATACAATTAAAAACCGTCGACTTACCACAACCATTCGGTCCGATAAGTCCCACTAATTCTCCTTCTCCTACGTGAAAAGAAACGTCGTCAATCGCTCGTAGACCCCCGAAGTCCTTAGTAAGACCAGCCACAGTTAGAGGAATCGTGTTCACTGATCCACTCCCTTATCGCGTCTACGTAAATCGTTCGACGGTATCGGCCTGCTGGGAATCTCAGGCAACAAACCCTTAGACGCAACTTGAAGCGCAACAACGATGACCAGCCCGATCAAAGCTAATTTCAGATAAGCCAAATTCACTATCACATCACCTTTTGAGAAAACCTCTGTGATGGATAGATTCGACCAGAAATATCCTCCCAAATCGACCACCAACCACTCAAAAACATTATCCATAAGCGATACAAATCCATGGAATGGCAAGCTTGCACTGCCTCTGGCTACAACCATTACATTGAAGAAGAACTCGACAATAACTATGAGAAAAGCGCCAATAACCATGCCGCGGTTATTACCACGACCTCCAACTATGAATGCTGCCCAAACCAAAAAAGTTGAACGTACGGGATTCATGAACTCAGGAAATATCCCTGTGTTCAACCATGCCCAAAGAGCACCTGCCAAGCCTGCAATTGCAGCCCCAAGTGCGAGGCTCATAGCCTTGTGCGTAAGAATGTTATGCCCGTGGTGTTGACTGACTTCTTCATCTTCCCTGATTGACCGAAGAATACGGCCCCATGGCGATGCAATAACGGTTCCAAGAAGCCACCAAACAGCAAGTACAACGACCAGAGAAATCACAGCAAGTAGCAACACATACGGAGCAACTCCGCTTAGGCCAAACCAACCTCCTACGGTTTCGGAAACCCCCGAATCCCACCACCCTTCTAATGGCCGTACATATTGTGATATTCCTATAGCCGAAGTAACCGTTCCTGCACGAAGTAAAGGCTCCGATTGAAGAGTGATCCGAAGTATCTCTCCAAGCGAAATCGTAACGATCGCAAAGTAATCCATGCGCAGTCTCGCCGTAGGGTATGCAAGTAGCCAGCCGGCTATTGCAGACACGCAAACAGCAACAATTGTTGCCTGCCAAGGCATCCAACCGTACCCATTAGTCTCAATGGGAGCACACAAAAGGCCGACGATAATGGCACCGATTCCAGCAAAGAAAATAACTCCAAAATTGGTCATCCCAGTGATACCTGTGTGCAAGTTCAATGAAAACGCCATAAGACTAAAAATCCCTAATAAGCTGACAATGCGCGCAATCTGCATAATCTTTGTCAGAACACTAGCGCTAGGGAGTAATGAAGCGACAATTATCAGAATCGCAAACAGAACGAAAAAAGCCATCCATGACCCTCTCGCTGTTTCTCGTTGAAATGCGATGACATTAGATGGTCTTCGAGTTCTGACACACGTCAGAAATATTGCTATAACCGCAAGGAATGCGTTTAGCAAGGAGATTATTCTTAAGGTCTCTTTAAATCGCAATCCTGCGTTTGATATGAACTCCCCAACTCGCTCAAATATCGACGCATATACATCTCGAATATTAGTTGACCAAATCCCAATAAATCTTAATTCAGGCAGATATTTACCAAGGGACCGATAATTATCAGAAACTCCACTTCCGCCTTCAGTATTAACCAATGCATTCCTACGTCGCATCCGATCAACATGCCATCGCGCCATAGCGTCCCCAATACCACGAGGCATTAAAAGAAGAACACCAATGAGGAATACGAACGGCATAACTTCCGCGTAACCACTCATCGTCGGTCTTTCTATAGCATTCCCTACACCTATCAAAAATGGTTCTGAGACAGCTCTTACCAAACCGACAGTTAACGCACCAATAATCACACCCGGAATTGAGCCAATCGTGCCCAGCACAATCACAGCAAAAGCCGGGAGAAGTAAAGATAATCCTAATTCAGGGTTAATCGGCAGAACACCAGCCAGTAACGCTCCTCCCAACCCAGAGATTCCAGCTGATAAAAACGCGCTGGTTGAGTGAATACGCTCTACGTCAATACCACTAGATGCCGCAAGTTCTGGATTGTCTGCAACTGCTCGCATTCGTCTGCCTAGTCGAGTTCGATGTAGAAGAAGAAGCAACAACAACACCGATCCCAACACACCAACCACAAGAATCACCTTTGTGTATCCAAATCCATAGGCGGTGACATTTTCAGCCCACTCCATCAATGGCAGACCAGTCCTATCACCAATATAGAGTTGTAAACGTTCAGTTGAAACAGAAAATTTTGAAGTGGCGAGTCTCCAATCAAGATCAGGAACGAACCTGAATGTGCCCGCTGAAAATCGCATGTAGAGCAATGCCCTAATTATCATTGCGACACCCAGAGATGCGATCATCATCACCTGAGGAGACGCAGACTTTTTACGAAACCTCCTGTGCACGATCTTGTCGATCACCAATCCTGACAGGCCAGTTATGACAAAAGCCGCTATGGCCGCCCAAATCAATAGTTTCCAGTTCAAAACATCATCAGATGGAGCGTCCGAAATTGCGAAAAACCGATCAGACCACATCAATGTGATGGCGACATATGATCCAATCAACATCATCTCGGCTTGAGCAAAATTGCCAAACCGCTGAACCTTGTATGTCAGAGCCAGCCCTGCAGCAACGCTAAGATAAGCGGCAGCCCAGTAAAAACCACTTAACCCGACTGCCGACAGATTGTAATTAATCGTGCCAGACTGACCCAAACTAAAGAGCAGCAACTCTAAGGTGGTAAAAATAAGTATCGCCAATAAAACAAAGAAGAGGATGAATGAAAACATCCCCCATCTTCCTTTGACTAACGAAAACACAATATGAATCAGCAGCAAGCCACCCGACATTAATTCAGCCGACTGAAACATCCATGTCAAATCCCCATGGAAAAAACCAGACCAAACTATAGAACCCATGCCATGGGCTAGGCCGAGATAAGCATCAAACATAAAAACTCCTGCAAGCAGGAGTTTTCGCTGCGTACGAGGAAAGTACAGGCTGTTTCGCCAAAGCTCATTCATAGGTTCAGTCTTGCAATTCGGGCATGGTCGGTAATAAACAGGTGACGGGCACCATTTGTGCTTATCGAAAGGGCCGCTGGTTTATCAACCAGCGGCCCTTTCAGTAAACTCGTATCATCAGGCATGTTCTTCGATCACTAACTGCCATTCTAACGACCGGCAGTATTTAAGTCGTTTTAGCAATCGAAAAACGTTAGCTCAATGTCAGCCTTTTACTTGCCAGCAACCCCACCACCGGATGTCCATATCTGGGAACAGGAGAAACTCGTGCCACTGAAGTCACAAATTTCATACCCTGTTCCTGACACATCTCCATTACTGTCGAATGAGTGAACGCCGCTAGCGCCGTCGTAATTCGATCCTAAGCTCGCGAGATCGTCACGAAGATCATCGTTACTGTCAGCCATCGCAGCCGCAGCAATAAGGTTCACCGCATCATAAGTTTCGTTGGTGTAGATTCCTTCTGCATTGCCGCCTGCAGCCGCGTACGCAGTTTCAAAAGTGGACTTAGCTGTGGACGACTCGCCAGGTCGAGGCTTTGTAGCAACCAGACCATCAACTGCAGCAGTATCAGTGAAAGATTCTAACAACGCAGCGTCAGCAAGACCGTCTGCACCATAGAGGCTGCCACTGAATCCCTGTGACAGCAGTTCTTCCATAATGGCCGCTCCATCGGTCGCGTATGACATCAGCACAACTGAGTCACATCCGCCGTCTACCACAGCCTGCGCTAGGGTCGAAGCATCGTAAGAACCTTCAGTTGGGTCGTATCCAACCTCGGTACACAGGTTACCCATAGCCGCTTTGAAATTCTCACCAAGACCAGCGCCATAATCGTTGGTCATGTACAAAGCGGCAGGATTACTGCTTCCCATTGACTTGACCACGTCCGCCAATGCTACGGACTGCTGTGCGTCACTTGGGACAACTCTAAACAGATAACCATCATCAGCAGCAGTGGTAATTGCTGGTGAAGTGCTCGCATATGACACCATCGGCACTCCAGCGGGCGCCGCAACAGCTATTGCACCAAGAGTTGCTCCAGAGCAGGCAGCCCCTACTATTCCGGAAACACCTGAGTCAATCAGGGCTTGAGCAGAGGTTGCAGCCGCAGTACCATCACATCCCGAATCAACAACGATCAGCTCAAAAACATAGTCCTCGTTATCCTCATTAAGTTTTGAAATTGCAACATTGGCCGAATCTTCAAACCCTGGGGCGTAAACAGCTATCGGACCCGTCTGCGGACTAAGCAGACCGATCTTAACAGTTGTCGTACCGCCACCCACAATGCCACATGAAATCACCAGAGAACTGGCAATTAAAGTCATCATCAACAGATATATTTTACTTCTCAACTTCATCATATTTCTCGATTTCGTTACATCCTAATAACTTGATCAGTGCCGCCATGCAAGACGCCTCACAATACAACGGGAAATCCGCCGCATATGACTGATGTCGATATTATCGCACAAATGATGACTTTGAAGCACGCTGCCTCAAATGGAATTAAGAAAAAATCAGGTGATGGACTTCAACATCTTTGTGTTCGAATAGATCTTTGAATCCAAAAACTCAAACTTTAATTCCGTTGAGGAATCGCTGTTTACTTTCGCGTGCATTCTCAGTTGCAATCTAAACTACTCGGAGAAATGGTAACTGTTCTTCTTCTGCTATCTCAATCACATCAAAATTCATACCATTTCATAAACTTTAAATCCCAATTTTTAAACTTATATAACGAGAGGTCAACCTCTACGAAAAGAATCGATTTAGCAGGCGAAAGTTTCCCAAACACTATGAAAGGACTGAATTAATCATTATCTGTGGAAGATGTTCGCGACAGTATGTACCAGGTGCCAATAATCGCTAAAGAAATTATCGGTATCTTGAATAAAAGTCCATATTCAGGAACCCATAACGATACGCTCGTGAAAATCCATATGAAAAGAACCGATATAACCTTCGCTCTTATCGGCATACTTCCTGTTTCTAGGTAATTTTTAATCAATTTTCCGAATATGCGATGCTCAGTCACCCAGCGATACATTCGGTCATTTGATCTGACAAAGCAAGAAGCGGAAATAATAAGGAATATCGTGCCTGGAAGCCCTGGCAATATGTAACCGGCTATACCGAGACCAAGAAACAATAATCCGGAAAAATAGAGCAGGTATTTACGTACGCTTCTAATCAAACTGGCGCCTTGTGAATCTAAAATATTAATTGAATCATAGTGACATTAAAAAATCGTCTTCATCAGACATAAAACAAAGCAACCAAGGTACAAAAAAATTCGATTATGAGTCGCTTCTTGAATGATTTGACAATTTCAAACCAACCTCTGTAGCTAAAATGTGGCTCCAGGCTGACGGATATTATTGATCCTGTCATACAACCATCAAAACCAAGATAGAGAGTTCTAATGAACAGGCCAAACATCGTGTTGATCAACTGTGACGATCTCGGATATGGCGACCTGGGTATTTACGGATCAAAAGTTAATAAAACACCCACGATAGATGCTATGGCAGCGGAAGGTATGCGTTTCACTGACTTCTACGCTGCATCTCCGGTGTGCTCTCCATCACGTGGTGCTCTACTGACTGGCTGTTACCCCCCACGAATTAGCTTCGGCGATTTCGAAGGCAACTGGGTTCTAATGCCAGGCCAATCGGTCGGACTGAACCCTAAAGAAACCACGATCGCAGGAGCATTAAAAAAAGTAGGCTATGCGACCAAGATCATTGGTAAATGGCATGTCGGTGACCAACAAGAATTCCTGCCAACTAAGCACGGATTCGACAGTTACTACGGTTTGCCGTACAGCAACGACATGGGTCGTCAAGTTGACGACCTCGGCCCTGTTGATAACCCCACCAGTCCCGCACGAATGAAACAACTCAAAAACCGGCCGCCATTACCACTTCTGAGGGACAATGAGGTCATTCAAGAACAACCAGACCTCCGAGCTTTAACCGAGCGATACGCCGAAGAAGCAGTACATTTCATACGGGATAACAAAGATAAACCATTCTTTCTCTACTTCGCGCACATGTATGTGCATCTACCTCTCTACGCACCGGAAAACCTAGTGAAAACTTCAAACAATGGTGACTACGGCGCATGTGTAGCCGGAGTTGACTGGGTTTCCAAGGTACTAATGCACGAACTCAAGAAACAAGGTATCGATGAGGACACACTCGTGATCTTCACGAGCGATAACGGCTCTCGCATGCAAAATCAAGGTGGCAGCAACGGCAATTTAAGAGGCATCAAGGGGACAACATGGGAGGGAGGACAACGAGTGCCCTGCATAATGCGCTGGCCAGGTAAGATCCCTGCAGGAAAAGTTAGAAGTGACATCATATCGTCAATCGATTTCTTCCCAACCATAGCGGCAATTACGGGTGCTGAAGTTCCTCACAACACGATTATTGATGGGATAGACATGTCACCACTCATGTTCACTGATGACGATATCCCTTCGTCACGTGACCAGTTCTTTTACTACATGGGAAATCGATTAGAAGCCGTAAGAAAAGGCAAATGGAAGCTTCATATCACCCGAGAGTTGAGGCCAGACCAAAGAACCGGCGTTGTAACAGAGAAAGCAATCAATGAAGCAACAGGCACAATCCCTGGGTTGTTCGATCTAGACGCAGACATCGGTGAGATGAACAACGTCTACCATGATCATCCTGAGATAGTCGCAGAACTTTCTGCACTCGCAGCTGCGTGCCGTGAAGATATTGGAGACGAGGCCGAGGGCGTGACGGGCAAAAACGTGCGTCCATCAGGACATGTCGATAATCCCGACACACTGACACACTATAACCCCGACCACCCATATATTTACGCCGAGTACGACAAAGGGGAAAGAGGTTGATCTTGTAAGTTCAACTACACCAAACACCAGAGGGATGAATCGGGAATCACCGTGAAACCCACTAAAAAACCAAACCGATTAATGATCCTAATATGACTGAGGGCGTAATGGCTTTTCTGGCGACGCTATGAGTAATAATCCTCATCTCTTGGAGAACTATGGGCTCTGATTACGCAAATATATATTTCGATGACAATATGAATGTCCTGAATGAGATGAAATCGGGTTCAGTAAATCTCGTTTATGTTGACCCACCGTTCAACACAGGAAAAATACAATCAAGAAAGAGACTTGAAACAGTTAGATCTGAAGATGGAGACCGAATAGGGTTCAAGGGGCACATGTATAAAACCAAGGTCCTAAGCGAACAGAGTTTCTTCGATATATATGATGATTACATCAGGTTTTTACGAGATCGAATCGAACAGACAGAACGAGTTTTAACATCAGACGGCAGTTTTTTTCTACACCTGGATTACAGAGAGATTCACTACGCCAAGGTGATGTGTGACGAAGTATTTGGACGAGAATCGTTCATTAATGAAATTATCTGGTCCTATGATTATGGCGGACGAAGCAAAAGCAGATGGTCAGCCAAGCATGACAATATATTGTGGTACGCAAAGGATCCTAAAAACTTCACATATCGATACGATGATATCGATAGGATCCCCTATATGGCGCCAGGACTAGTTGGAGCAGAAAAGGCATCAAAAGGTAAAACACCAACGGATTCTTGGTGGCACACGATTGTCAGTCCCAACGGAAGAGAAAAAACTGGCTATCCAACGCAGAAACCGCTTGGGATCATCAATCGCATAATTCGCGTTCACTCCAATCCGGGAGATGTCATTCTTGATTATTTCGCCGGAAGCGGCACAACCGGCATCGCAGCATTGGCAGAGGGACGTAAGGCAATTCTGGTAGACAACAACCACCAAGCACTCGAAGTGATGTGCAAGCGATTCGACGCCAATCAAACAACTTTTCATAATTGGAACTGTAAAAACCCCACCGATTAAAAACACCATAGGATCCATTGATGCCATGAATCGCTACTCAAAAAATTACGAACTCGAATCTTTACTAAGGGGAATAAGCCCAGAAGAGATAATTCACAAGGTCCCATTAAATGCAGCACATATGCCTGGTACGGTCAAGTCAACCTCACCATCTTCTGCATTGAACGCAGTTCGTCCGAAACGCCCCAGATCCGTCCATAGTCACTATGAGATACCTCGGCTACATAAATGTTGCCCTCAGAATCCACTGCGATCCCATGGGGTGAGAAAAAACGTCCTGACTGGGAACCGTAACTTTCGGTTCCAACTCTTCCCACAATCCTGCCGTCGGTGTCCATTATCGTTACGCGTGGACCAAGATCTGTCGCTATATGATTAGTTCCAATACC
>ERZ651768.1262-NODE-1262-length-18666-cov-5.895099_pt1 | contig 18666 bp, 17 predicted proteins | sample MGYA00514754_ERZ651768 | MGnify/ENA metagenome assembly ERZ651768
CTAAAAGAGAATTAGCAATTTGAGTATCATAAATATTTAAAACTCCCTGTTTAGTCCACGAATAGATTGCTTCAATATCTTCTCTGCAAGAATGGAATATCTTTTTAGTATCTTGAGAGGAAAGGAAACTACAGATTTCTTTAGGTTCTTTAATTTGTAAACAATCGATTAAATAAATCTCATTTGAGTCATTGACCTGCATTAAAGCCAGTTTCATATTATCTTTAGTTGTTCTTCTAAATTCAGTATCTATAGCAACGCAAGGACATTGCAATAGTTCTTGATTTAAAAACAATAAATCTTCTGATGTTTCTATAAGCGTAAACATTGTTGATATGTATTAAGAAGTCTTATTTTTTTCTAAATAAATAACATCAACAATATCTTTTTCAGGTTTGAAGCCTGAAACAGTTTGTTGAAAAATATTTCTCAATTTAATGTGATCAGAAGATGAGGAGGCTTCTTTTATTTCAATTAAATATTCCTCAACCTCTTTCCAAGAAATATACTCTTCATTGGCCTTAAATATTTGTCGATGTTGAGTGTCTCTCACATCATCTCCTATAAGTAATTCTTCAAAAAGTTTCTCTCCAGGCCTTAGACCTGTAAAAATTATTTCAATATCGCCTTCAGGATTTTCTTCATTCTTCACTTCTTTTCCGCTTAAACTGATAAGCCTCTTAGCTAACTCTAAAATTTGAACTGGTTCTCCCATATCTAAAACAAATAGATCCCCGCCTTGTCCCATGGCCCCAGCTTGAATAACAAGTTCGGCAGCTTCAGGAATAGTCATGAAATATCTCACTACTTCTGGATCTGTGACAGTCAAAGGACCACCATCACTAATCTGTTGTTGGAATAAAGGAATGGCTGAACCAGATGAACCAAGCACGTTTCCAAATCTAACCATTGTTATTCTTGTTCTTTTAGCAATATCTTCTTTCGCGGCAAGGGACTGCAGTATCATCTCTGAAAACCTCTTAGTTGCGCCCATTATATTTGTAGGTCTCACTGCCTTGTCTGTAGAAATAAGAACAAATGTTTCAACCTCAGCATCTATAGCTGCTTGCACACAAGCTTGCGTTCCAATTATATTATTGAAAACTGCTTCAAAAGGATTTTCTTCAACTAAAGGAACGTGTTTATAAGCAGCAGCATGATAGACAGTATCAACGGCAAAAGCCTTACAGATTTCAGTTATTCTTTTCTTGTTAGTTACGCTGCCAAGTACAGCATGTAACTCTGTTTCGGGTAAAAGGTTTTCTATTTCGTTCTTTATAGAATAAAGAGCATACTCATTGGTATCCAAAAGAATAACCTTGCTTGCTTTTCTTGCTACCTGTCTTGATATTTCAGAGCCTATAGAACCCCCAGCGCCTGTAATAAGTACTACTTTTTGAGCTATATTTTTATTAATTAAATCCTGATTTGCTTCGGCTTCCTTCCTGCCGAGTAGATCTGAGATATCAACTTCTTTTAATTCTGAAACCAAGACCTTTCCTTCGGCCAACTCTGCAAGACCTGGTAAAATCCTAACTTTAACTGAATAATTTTCTATTTCTTTAAGAAGACTTCTTAGGGTTAATTTAGAGGCAGATGGCATTGCTATGAGAACTTCATCTACTTTTCCCCTCAAAGCAAATCGCTCTAACTTCTTAGGGTGTAAGACTTTAATCCCTCCTAAGTAAGTTCCATGCAAGGAAGAGTCACTATCAATAAACGCTATGGGTTGCATTTCCTTACTAACCCTTAATGCACTTGCTAATTGTATTCCGGCATCACCCGCTCCATAAATTACTACCCTTTTCTCAGAAAGTCTGTCAGATAAATAAAAATTGGCTGTAAGTCTTGAGGTAATTATTAAAAAAGAAAAAGTAATAAAACCTACTAACCAGCCTTCAAAGCTAATTAAAGAATCAGAAGATCTAGGAATAAAATAACTCAATAAATAGATATAAAGAAATTTACTGATAAGACCTAAAGCAAAAGCAAAAAAAATAGCTCTAGCAAGAATAAAAATTACTGAAAGATCTATGTACCTAACTACTGAACTATAAACACCAAAATACCAAAATGTGATTACGCAAAGTAAGGGCATCCAAAATAACCTTAAGAATTCTTCAAGATTTATAGAATAAATTTCTACATTACTGATAACTAATGCCAAAAGAATAGCAAAAGACATTGAAAGAAAATCACTAGTTAAAGCTAGAAGCTTCTTATTTAGTCTTGAAGTAGAGAGTAAGGTTTTTTTAAGATTCATTTAAATAACAATTACGACCTTTTAATGAGAAATTCCATCTTCCTTAATAACTTTAATGATAGTAAGCCAAATTATATAGATATCAAAACCCATGGAAGCCCTTCTTAAATACTCTTCATCATATTGAACTTTTTCTTCTATAGACAGATTATCTCTTCCATTAACTTGAGCCCACCCAGTAATTCCTGGTTTTAATTGATTTATCTCTTTCCGATCTCTTTGACTAATTAAATCATATTGATTAAATAAAGCCGGCCTAGGGCCTACAAATGCCATGTCACCTTTTATGACTGAAATTATCTGAGGGAACTCATCTAAACTATATTTCCTTAAAAAACGTCCTGTAGAAAGCAGATAATCATCTGGATTTGTTAATAAATGAGTAGGCTCTTGAGGAGTATTTGAGCGCATAGTCCTAAACTTAGGCATCAAAAAGGCTTTATTATTCTTTCCTATTCTGGAAGAAAAATACAGAGGATATTCTCTATCTTTTAAGAATATTAGAATTGATATCAGAAGAATTGGTAGTAGGAGAATAAAGGCAATTAACAAACTAAACACCAAATTTATAAATCTAATCATTTTAATAAAAGGTTATATCCTCTGATCTAGGTATTTACCGGTCTCTTTATGAACAAACTCAGGCTGATTTCTGATAACCCCAACCGTCTCAAAGCGCTCCATATCTAAATCTTCGTTATCAGTAAAAAACTCTTCGAAGTCTTTTTCACCCGTTGTGTCACTCTTGAAGAAATAACAAGGCCATTGCTTATTAGCGATAAACAACCACATTAGGCCGAGTCGTCTCATAAAGATAGCTAAAAGTTTTCCCGATATTCTAAAAATCCTTAGGTTAGTCATTAATTGTGTATTTAGAAATTAACTCCAATTGACGATTTATCACCACATCTTCGTCATACAACCTCATGGCACGGGATCTTCCGCTTCGGCCAATTCTTTTCCGTATCTCAGGATTATTTACGAGATATTCAAGTTTTTCATGTAGTCGATTAACATTTTTTACCGGGACAAGAAAGCCAGTTTCACCCTCGATAACTTCTTCGCGTGATCCCCGAATATTAGTTGCTACAACAGGTAACTCCATCATCATCGCCTCTATGATGGACCTAGGCATACCTTCTCGCCATGAAGGTAAGCAAAAAATATCCATCGAAGCTAATAAACCTGGTATATCCTCACGTTCACCAGCAAGAATCAATCGATTGCCTAAAACTGTTTCAGCATCCTGAATAGCACTATCTACGCTTGAGTCATAATCAGAAGGTAACCGAGAGCCTACTAGAAGAAAATATACATGAGAATAATCTAAAGCAAGTTTTTTGGCTGCGTCAAGAAACTCCACTATACCTTTTTCTTGAACAAGTCGACTGACCATACCAATCACAACTTTGTCCTTAGGTAAATTTAAGTCTTCAATATTATATTTGACAGCCGGATTAAATCGCTTGGTGTCCACTCCGTTTCCAATATAAAAGATTCGTTTTTTATTCATAATTTTAAGTGAAGCGGCATTTACAGCATCCTCCTGACTTTGAGTAAAAAGTAAGTCAGTTAGAGGGCGCATAGCAATTTCTGCTGAAATAAATATCAATCTCTTCAAAGCTGGCATTTCGTCATGGAAATAAAAGCCATGTGCGGTGTACACAACTAAAGGAACTCTTGCGAAAAAAGCCGCGATCCGTGCTAAAAATGCTGCTACGGGAGTATGGACGTGAACTACATCAAATGACTCCCTACGAAAAAAGAGAAAAAGACGCCAAATAGAAACAAGCCCTTTCACAGGAGAAAGGTTTCGTTCAATAGGAATGACTTCAATTTTGTATCCCTTTCTTTTCAAATCATCCAAATGCCCACCAAATGAGCATACTGACTTAACAAAATGACCTTGATTCAGCTGAGCATCAACTAAGGGAATAATTAACCGCTTTAGTGTAAAGTCAACCGCGCAAAGCTGACATATTTTCATAAATAACCCATGCTATAAGATTTGGTTTCCCGAACTGCATCATCAACTGGGCACACAATCACACTTTATCTCCATTAAACTGCATTGCGGTTGCTACGTCAGCTGATACTATGTCAAATGCATGCCATGTATGATTCGACCATATGAGAATACTTCTGAATTTGTCTTCCATACTTCAAATATTATCCTCGAGCCACGCTTGAAACATTAAAACAGCCCATAATTGAGACTGCCAGTTTCGAGTGCCCATAAGATGCTCTGACCACATTTGACGAACTATCTCGGGGTAAAAAAAACCTTGAGACCTGAGCCGAGATTCACTTAGCAATTCTTCAGCCCATTCTTTAAGAGGTCCTTTGAGCCAATCGCTCACTGGTATCCCAAACCCCGTTTTTGGTCTCTCAATTAGGTCTTTTGGTACATACTTGTACAGGATATCCCTTAATACTGTTTTCCCTACTCCCTTATTTAACTTCATTTCTAACGGAATTTTAGATGCAAACTCAAAAACATCATGATCTAAGAAAGGGACTCTAGTCTCCAAAGAAACACCCATGGCAGCTCTATCTACTTTAACAAGAATGTCGTCGGGTAAGTAAGAAACCATATCAACGGCCATCATTTTTGTAATATCGTCAAGCCCAGCAAGCAAGGAATCATCGGTTGAGAACCTGCTCTGATGCGCCTCGGATCCTATCACAACTGACGATGGATCTTGCCAATTCGAGACCAGTCGCATGTAGAGATCATTTAGATTCTTAGACCCAATGACTCCAGCACCCTTCTGCAGTTTATCTCCCCAGCTTATTCCATTAAATTTTCTTGGCGTCATCCTATCTATAGCCGAGAACGCTTTGTTCCAAGCACCTGCAGGTAAGTTTTCTATACTCCTGCCAATTAATGTTCTTGCGGCTGCCGGCACTAGATTCAATCCTTTCCATAATAAATTGTCTGCGAACACATATCTATTGTAGCCACAAAATAATTCATCTCCTCCGTCGCCAGAAAGGCTGACCGTGACATGTTGCCGCGCAAGAGAGGAAACTATAAATGTTGGTATTTGGGAAGAATCGGCGAAGGGCTCACAATAAAGTTCCGGCAACTTTGGGATAACATTTAAAGCGTCTTCTGACGAAACATATAGTTCTGTATGCTCTGTTTTTAAATGCTCGGCTACCGATTTTGCAAATTCTGCTTCATTAAAACCGGCCTCTTCAAATCCTATAGTGAAAGTCTTTACAGGCCTTGAAGATTGAGTTTGCATCAGCGCGACGACTGTTGAGGAATCTACACCACCTGAAAGAAACGCACCCAAAGGAACGTCAGCCATCATTTGCTGTGAAACAGTTTTCTTTAGAACGGTATCCAAGTTATTTGTTATCTCAGATACACTACCATCAAATGGTTCTTTAGCGCCTTTTCTTACGACATCTAAAGTATCCCAATATTTTTCTGATCTGCAACTATTTTGTTTAAGTGATACCGTTAAAATCGTTCCAGGCTCAAGCTTCTTAATGCCTTCATAAATTGAGTGTGGAGTAGGAACATAGCAATACCTCATATATAAAGCTAACGAAGCTCTATCGATGTCATTAGTAAACGAAGAGTGTCTTTTTAAAGCCTTGAGTTCAGAACCAAACAAGAATGTTCGTTTTGACCCGGATCCTTGCCAGCCATAATACAGCGGCTTTTCTCCAATCCTATCTCTGACTAAACTCAGTTCCTCGCACTCCTTGTCCCATACAGCAATTGCAAACATCCCTTTGACACGCGTAATTGTCTCTTTAATTCCCCAGACATCAAAAGCCGCCAAAAGTGTTTCTGTATCAGAATGACCGCGCCATTTCGGTTGAAGCCGAGCACCGGTTAAGTCATGCCTTATCTCAGAAGTATTATATATTTCCCCATTGTAGGTTATTACGTATCTGTCCGAACCCGAGCTCATGGGCTGATGCCCTGCGGCCGACAAATCCACTATAGCCAGCCTTCTATGAGCAAGACCAATTTTGGCAGATGCATCTAGCCAAATTCCGCTACTATCCGGGCCACGCGTCAAAAGCTGGTCAGCCATATCCAATAAAGTTGACTCATTTAAAGTGGTATTTGTGCAATCACCACCGAGAAAACCAGTTATTCCACACATTTAGGACTGTTTCCCACATGAGGCCTCATTAGACATACTTTGCCATTTGCAGCAATCCGCCAACAAGAAAAGATAATTGTTAATCAAAAAAAATGGATAAAGAATCACTAATCAATATCAGGATTTATGTGAGCGATTATATTTCGGAGATATCACATTTCGATATGCAAAACTCGCGACTAAAAGTAACCCAAGGCTTGGCAAGTGGTGCCTTGAAGCTGTGCCCCAATTACTCGTCCCCAAAGACCAAAGTGTTTCCATTACTAAGTATGATAGGAAAATAAGAAGAATACATCTTTCATACCCAAAATAATTATGTGCAACAAACATAGGTTTATTAAGATAGCTACCTACTAAATATTTCAACGCATTCCAGATTAACCAAAAACGCAACATATTCTCTAGCAAAGCAATTACATCAACCATAGATCCAATTTTCCAAGGCATTGGCTCAAACAGGTACTGAAACAAAAAGGTAGGTAGAGAAAGAATAAGCCCACCGAGCCCATCTATTTCAATGTCAGTTCTATAATTTGCCCGTGCGTACTCTCCATCTGACAGGGTTCCCTCTTGATAGAGTTGGACAGCTACGCTCAAACCATCATCCATCCGGTCGCCATAAGAAGTAAGACTTGTGAACAAAGAAAACCCGTAAAACAAGCACAAAATCACGATAGGAGTAACCAAAACAACCTTAGTAAATGACACGCCTTTTCTATTTCTTGATGTTAATAGAAACAATGTCCCAACAATTATAAAAATACCGTACGCGAGAAGGACACCATGCAATGCGCCCATGCCCACAACGGCGAGAAACAAAACGAGCCAATGGGCATTCGATCTATGAAAATAAATTTTTAGGGCCGCATAAAGAGCCAGATTGATAAAAAGCAGTTGAAATGGCTCACGTAGGGTAACGCTGGTATACATTAATGAAGTAGGTATCAAAGCATAAATAAGCATAACCCTCCATTGGTTCGACATCTTAAATGATAAGATCCTCATAATCCGTAGGAGAATAAATGCGGATGCAAGCCACCCTAAAGCAGATAAAGCGCTTCCCAAAAACAGGTGATCCGTTGTAATGGAATAGAAAACACCCAAAAGAGACGGATATATATTGTTAAATAAAAAAGAGTCATCCGCGAGATTTTGGGAAAACAAAACAGCGACTTCATGAAACCCAAGGGAATCATCAGAGGAGCCATAAGTCGGCCCAACAAAACCATTTACGAAGGCAATAACAAGGCGTAAAAAAAAGCCTAGCCACAATGTTAGTATAACCCTAGAGATCATCTGCATCCATATGATCTTGATAGCAAATCGGCAAAATATTTTTCACTCAAATTTTCCTGTAGTACATAACATTTAAGTTTTTTATATTTAGCTTCTTCGCCTAGCCGCCTAAGTAAACTGCAGTGTTTAATGCGAGTCTCCAAAGATAAAACTCCTCATTTACATTACAACTTAAATTCTTATTTACTCACCGGCGTTTGATTAATTTTACGAAAAACGAGGGTATAAGCACTGCCTTTAGGGTCGCTGGACTCAAAAGGAGCCATAAAAACACTAAGAACCGCACCCAGCACAAAAGCCAACCTCGAAATCCATTTCCCACGAACACGATTCATCAGCAAGCGACACCACCCAAATCGGTTCCACTGCTTTGCATCGCTATCAGTAGTTGAAAAATGAATTCGCTCCAAACCTAAAGTCTTTGCATATTCTGTTAGCGCCTCAGCAGGCAACAAATAAAGATGACGCGGCGCATCCAGGTGGGGCCACAATTTACCCATAATATGAAACTGCCACGCCTGTGGGTTGGGTGCTGCCATAACAAGAACTCCATCGGGTTTCAAGTTTTCTGCAGCTGCACAGATCAACGCCCAAGGGTTAGGTAGATGCTCGATAACATGCCAGAGCGCAATCACATCATGAGAGCGAAGGGTGGACATTGCGTCATGGGGTGAGTCGCTACAGGTCACATTTACCCCCACAACCTGGCTTAAATAGTTACAGCATCGCTCATCCATCTCGATCACATCCACTTCGAACCCAGCTTGCTTGGCCTGGAAAGAAAACACTCCGTAAGCAGGGCCAATTTCCAGTAATGACCCCTGTGTTTTATAGCGTTGAATCGTATCTATTTTGAAAGGATTGGCTTTTGCAATGATTGCAAGCCGCTCAATCGTAGGTATGGCATAATAATCTGAAGGATAATAATCGCCCATATTGTCTGGAACGTTTTCAAGCCTGATCAGTCCACAGTGTGCACAATGCAAATACCGAAATTCTTTTGCATCAATACGGTCATTTAAATCAGTTGCCTGCATCCAGTCAATCTCGCTTCCTTGGCAACCAGGAGTATGCTTAGTTTGTATCATAATATAGCTTCTTCTCTTTGCATTATACGTTGAATTATGCGGGTAATATCTGAACGAACCGCCGCACCTAAAGTAAAATACCCCAACCCCATGTACGCAACCGCTGCACCTTCTATACCCCACTTAACTATCAGCCCAAATGCCTCTACTCCAAGCAAGTTTATCTGTATAGGTGTAATTGCAAGAGTAAGTGCCGCGACCCAGGCTCCGCCCGCCAAATTGGAAAATATGTTACGTTTTAGCGTGGACACATGAAAAGCCCTTGATTCCTAATTATTAGGACCATTTGAGCTCCTCCTTCCACCAGGCAATTGTTTCATCCAGTCCGCGATCAATATCAAAACTGGGCTGCCAACCTAACTCGTCTTTTAAACGACTGATGTCAGCCAGCAATAATGGAGGATCCTGGAGATTGGTGGAACGAGCCCCCAACTTTAATAATTCCGGGCGACCCAACTTAGTAGCAATTCTTTCTACCACATCCTTAAGAGTGATAGCTTCGCCTGACGCGATATTAACCGGACCCTGTATGTCTGAATTAAGTAAAGCTACAAAGGCTGAGGCCACATCAGTAACATACATAAAATCTCTCACTTGCTCACCACTGGAACACCGAGCAGTCTCACCTCGCAAGATTGATTGAATAACAGACGATACTAGCCTTGACGGATGTTCCTTCGGACCATAAAGAAAAAATATCCTTCCCCATGCACTGCTTAATCCAAATTGATTAGAGTATATCGACAATATTTCCTGTAAAGCATTTTTACACGTTCCATAAACCGTACTCGGCTTCCGCGGAGTAACGCTCTCTAAACACAAACCTTGACCCCAATCATATTCAGCACAGGTTCCGGCCATCACTACGCGCTCACCTCCTTGCTCGCCAAACGCCTGTAGCAGCGCAAGGCTCGCACTCACGCATTGAAGATTTTCAGCTGCTGTCCAGAAATGACCGGGTTCTGCATACCATGCAAAGTGCAATAGGTGTGTTGGCCGCACTTCATTTACAATAGTTTCTTGAGAACCGCTATTGAATAAATCAGTCAAATACCAATGAACACCATCGTCATCGACTCCTGTTTTATGCCTTGATCGAGACATGGCATGAACCTCAAATCCTTCATTCACTAAATAATGCAAGCAATGCTGACCAATAAATCCTGTTGCACCAGTCACTAAAACGCGCTTAGCGGATGAACTACCCGAAACCACCTCCAGGTCAATACTAGTCATAGCACCTCTAATTCAGGCACTGCGACAACAAATTTAGCTCCCCATTCACGAATATAGGATAATTGCTCAACAACCTCTGAACGCAAGTTCCAGGGAAAAATCACCACATAGTCTGGCTGGGTTTTTCTAATATACTTTTCTCCAACGATGGGTATTCGACTACCAGGCAAGAACTTATCCTGCTTGGCTGGATTAAGGTCCACTACATAACTCAGCAAATCCTGACGAACCCCTGCATAATTCATCAACGTGTTGCCTTTGGCTGCAGCGCCATAACCCGCAACAGTTTTACCGGTGCGTTTTGCCTCAATCAAAAAGGAGATAAAATCATTTTTAACCCGATCGGCCTTACCCTGGAACCCGGCATAAAAATCCACACTGCTCATTCCAGCACTTTTTTCCTGGTCTAGAATTTTTATTACATTATCGCTTGTTTGATGACCCCCGGTATCAGTGCGTTGCGCATACACACGCAAACTGCCGCCATGTGTGGATAATATTTCCACATCGAATACACTTAAACCATTGCTCTCAAAAATTTTCTTCACAGCAGTCAACGACAAATAAGAATAGTGTTCGTGGTATATGGTATCGAACTGATTTTCAGACACCAGTCGCAATAAGTGAGGAAACTCAAAGGTTGAAACACCTGCCGGTTTCAGTAAAGCAGCAAAGCCACCGACAAAGTCATTAATATCGGGGACATGTGCCAGAACATTGTTAGCAGCTGTTAAATCAGCTTGCTGACCTTGCTCAACCATTTTATTCGCAAGCTCAACGCCGAAAAAAGCTTCGATAATCTCGATACCTTTTTTACGAGCGGCATCCGCAGTACTGGTGGTGGGCTCAATACCCAGACATGGTATTCCCCGTGCTTTGGCATATTGCAGGAGATAGCCATCGTTCGCTGCCACTTCTACGATATATGATTGCCCATCCAGATCGAAGCGATCAGCCATATTGGCCACATATTGCTCAGAATGCTTTAACCATGATGATGAGAATGAGCTAAAGTAAGCATAATCAGATAAAAAAAGCTCATCAGCCCCCGCATAATCTTCTGTCTGCACCAACCAGCAATCGGTACACACTAGTACGCGTAATGGAAAATATTTCTCAGTCGCCTGGAGTTCTTGTTGAGTCAGATAGGCGTTCGACGGTGGGGATGTGACTAGATCAATTAATGACACAGCCAACTCAGATTGGCAATGGCGGCACTTCATAAAGTAATTCCTTTAAAATTAATATTGGTTACAAAAGGATGATTCTGATCTCGCTTAGACAGATCTATTACTGGCAAGGGCCAGTCTATAGACAACGCAGGGTCGGTAACATTGAGCGCACCTTCCGCATCAGGATGGTAGGCCGAGGTGTGCAAATAGATCAGTTCGCAGTCTTCAGTCAGCGCCTGAAATCCATGCGCATATCCTTCTGGAATGAGCAAACTTTTACGGTTCGCGGCAGAAAGAATTTCGCCATGCCATTGTAGAAAGGTTGGTGAGGTGCGCCTAATATCTACTGCCACATCTAAAACCTCACCTTTTAAGCAGCTCACAAGCTTTATCTCGGCATGCGGAGGATGTTGAAAATGCAAGCCCCGAACCGCGCCTTTTTTGCGCGTGAGTGTTTGGTTGATTTGAACTATTGGTTTTTTTATTCCTGCTTCAGCGAACGCTTCTATGCAGTAGAAGCGCGATAAAAACCCACGATAGTCCTCTGCCGCCTTACGTTGTACTAACATCAGGTCAGACAATGACGTTTGAATAAAATCAAAGCGTGACATAATTAATCGCCCCGCAATGTAGACTGGTAGTCATTGATTTGCGCCAAAGAGACTGCCCGCATGTCTTCGGCATTCCTCCACGCTTCATGCCATTCTAATGTTTTTTGTAATGCCGTTTGCAGTTGCCAGAGCGGCTGCCAGTTCAATTGACGACGTGCCTTACTACTATCTAGTTTAAGTAAATTGGCCTCATGAAGCTGCGGCGCCTCATCGCATTGCCAATTTATATCTTTACGCATTTCAGCCATCCGTTCAATTATCCAGCTTACCGTTCGCGAATCATCATCTGATGGCCCGAAATTCCAACCTTCAGCGAAACTAGCACCGTTACTATATAGTTGCTCCGCCAACATTAAATAGCCAGACAGTGGCTCTAATACATGCTGCCAAGGTCGCACAGCCTGAGGCGAACGTATGTTCAATGTTTCACCGGCATCCATGGCACGCAAAAAATCTGGAATCAAACGATCTGCTGCCCAGTCACCCCCGCCTATGACGTTTCCAGCTCTAGCACTCGCTAGCGCGATGCCCGCTGGTTCGAAGAAAGATTGACGATAAGCCGATGTAACCAACTCTGCACAACCCTTACTGCTAGAATAGGGATCAACCCCCCCCATCGCTTCGTTTTCACGGTACCCCCAAACCCGTTCTCGATTTTCATAGCATTTATCTGAGGTAACATTCACTACTGCTTTAACGCTAGGCGTGGCCCGCACGCCCTCAAGCAGATGTACCGTTCCCATAACATTTACTTCATAAGTTTCCGCTGGTTGTGCGTAGGAATATCGTACCAGTGGCTGTGCGGCCATATGTATTACCACATCGGGCTTGGATTCCGAAATCGCCTTTGATAACTTCGCGTGATCTCGGATGTCCCCGATAATGGATTGCATACCTTCGCCAACATCGGCAGCTTCAAATAGAGATGGCACAGTTGCAGGTTCCAGAGAATAACCAATGACCTCAACTCCAAGGTGTTTCAGCCACAAGCAGATCCAACCGCCTTTAAAGCCTGTATGGCCTGTGACAAAAACCCGCTTGCCCTTCCAGAACGATGGATTAATCACCAAACCCTCCACGGAGCTTTACCTACATCCCACAATTCCTCAAGTTGATTTTTATCACGTAGCGTATCCATCGGCTGCCAAAACCCTTTATGCTTAAATACTGTCAGCTCTCCATCTGCTGCTAAGCCCTTCAGTGGCTCCGACTCCCAGGATGTTGCATCCTCTTCGATGCGTTCGATCACCTTAGGTGAGAGCACAAAATAGCCCCCGTTGATCCAACCGCCATCACCAAGTGGCTTCTCATTAAATTCAACTATTTTATCTCCCTGCACATCAAGTAACCCAAAACGACCCGGCGGCTGAACCGCAGTCACAGTTGCCAGACTGCCCTGTTCTTTATGAAAACGGACTAGTTCAGAGATATTCACATCACTGAGACCGTCACCATAAGTAAAACAGAAATCCTCATCGCCCAAATACTTGGCAACGCGCTTGAGGCGCCCGCCCGTCATTGAACCGTCTCCGGTATCCACCAACGTTACCTTCCAGGGTTCAGCGGCATTCTGATGTACCTCTATTGTGTTATCGCTCATATCAAATGTAACGTCCGAAGTGTGAAGAAAGTAGTTGGCAAAATACTCTTTGATCATATACCCCCTATAGCCAAGACAAATCACAAACTCATTAATTCCATGAGCACTATAAGTTTTCATAATGTGCCACAAAATCGGTTTGCCACCAATCTCAATCATAGGCTTAGGTTTTAGATGGGACTCTTCAGAAATACGCGTACCTATTCCGCCCGCTAGAATAACTGTTTTCATACACTCTCCTCATTAATTAGATTATCAAGATACCAAGCCATCGCCTCATTCAAACCTTCACCAATCCGGTGAGTCGCCTGATAACCCAGAAGATTCCTCGCCTTGCTGATATCAGCTAGTGAATGCTTTACATCCCCCGCTCTGAAGTCGCGATAAATTAAGTCGGCAGTCTGTAGTTGGTCGTTATCAGTCAAACCATCTAAGAGCAACGCATATAATTCATTTAGTGATGTGCAATCACCTACAGCACAATTATAGACTTGATTAGTTGCCTCTTCGTTTTCTGCAGTGGCAGCAAGCAAGTTCATTTGCACCGCGTTATCGACATAACAAAAATCTCGGCTTGTTGTGCCGTCGCCATTAATATAGACGGTTTTACCTTTCAAAATTGCATCAATCCATTTTGGAATGACGGCAGCATAAGCGCCGTTTGGAGTTTGCCTTCTGCCAAAAATATTAAAGTAACGAATGCCTATAGTTTTAAAACCATAGGTTCTTGCGAATACCTGCGCATAGAGCTCGTTAACTAATTTTGTCACTGAGTAGGGGCTCAGTGGATTGCCAATTTTTTCTTCTACTTTCGGAAGGTCAGGGTGGTCCCCATAGGTAGAGCTGGATGCGGCGTAGATGAAGCGCTTTACTTTGGCATCTCTGGCAGCGACTAGCATATTAAGAAAGCCATCAATGTTTGCCATATTAGTTTTGATCGGGTCTTCTACTGAACGTGGCACTGAACCGAGCGCCGCCTCATGAAGGACATAGTCTACTGGTATACCCTCTTTCTCAGAAATAGAAGGATAAAAGATCATCGCCTTTTGGCAGTCTTCTAATTTACGGATATCGCCCTCTATAAAAGTAAAACTGGCAGTATCTAGCAAGCGGTTATCCGCCCGTAACGCATTAGTTGCACACGCTATCGCTTGATCAATGTTACACTGAAAGCCTGTTTCAAAATTATCGAGACCGACAACATTCTGATTTAGCTTCAATAATGTTTCTAACAGGTTCGAACCAATAAATCCTGCGACACCGGTTATTAGCCAGGTTTTGGGATTATTTTGTAGTTCCCTTTTTACTTTCTCATATCTAGTCATGTCTTTCAGAGTCGCCATTTGTCAGTTTTCAGTCGGAAATTAGAACCCTTAAGTTTAAGATATATGACTTCAGAGTTTTACAGCCTGCCATCTACCTTTTCTGCGGGCAAGATATATTTTATGTCGTAAAGTACATGGTTCTTTTTGCCTAGTGCGCGTATGGCAGTGATACCCATGGCTTTGAACTGGTGGTGCGCCACGGCGATAATAACGGCATCGTACTTTCCCGGTTCGGGTTGCTCGACGGGAGTAATTCCGTACTCCCTTATTGATTCTTCTTTATCTATCCAAGGATCGTAGACTTCTATATTACAGTGGAAGCCACTCAACTCTTGAACGACATCCACCACACGGGTATTCCTGATATCGGGACAGTCTTCTTTGAATGTGAGGCCCATGACTAAGATATTTGAGTCAACTACCTGAATGCGCTTTTTGGTCATCAGGTTGATAATTTCATTGGCGAGATATTTGCCCATACTGTCGTTCAGCTTGCGTCCTGTCAGGATAATTTCCGGATAGTAGCCTACCTTCATCGCTTTATGCGTAAGATAGTAAGGATCGACTCCGATACAGTGCCCACCAACCAAGCCTGGTCGAAAAGGCAAAAAATTCCATTTACTCCCTGCGGCCTTTAAAACTTCTTCGGTATCGATACCCAGTCGTCTGAAAATCAACGCTAGCTCATTTATGAGGGCAATATTGATATCTCTCTGAGTATTTTCGATAACCTTAGCGGCTTCAGCCACTTTGATGGAGCTTGCCTTATGGGTGCCTGCGGTAATAATGGAACGATAGAGGGCATCGACTTTGTCGGCTATTTCTAGTGTAGATCCCGAAGTCACTTTTTTGATAGTGGTGACCCGATGCTCTTTGTCGCCAGGGTTAATACGCTCTGGACTGTAGCCACAATAAAAGTTTTTATTGAAGGTGAGACCTGAATGCTTTTCTAGTATGGGCACACAGACCTCTTCGGTCGCTCCCGGGTAAACGGTTGATTCATAGATAACAATATCGTCTTTCGACAGCACTTTTCCAATGGTTTCACTCGCTTTTTCCAACGGAGAGAGATCAGGGCGTTTATGAATATCAATGGGCGTAGGAATAGTAACGATGTAGATATTGCAGGTCTTGAGTTTATCGACATCAGTTGTATAACTAAGATGCGCGGCACTCTCAAGCGCAGCCGTATCAACTTCTAGCGTTGAATCATGACCTGAAATAAGAGCAGCTATACGTGAGCGATTAATATCAAAACCTGTAGTGAGGTATCTCTTCCCGAATTCGACTGCCAGTGGCAGACCAACGTAACCGAGGCCAATAACGGCTATTCTTGTATCTTTAGCGTTCACTCTATTCCTCTAAAATTATAATTCACTAAATGTTACCACCGAAAAATGGACATCAAAATCAGCGACCCGATTGGTCGTAGTTTGCAACCCAAGATACTCACTATACAGGCCCAACAATGACTGATGCGTGGAATAAGACTGGCACTGGCTAGGTTATGGTTGAGCATGTTAGGTCAGATGCTATTGAAAATTACGGTGTTGCTGACTTCTCGACAAAACCCATAGGGGTCAGTAAATACGCGTAACCCCACTTATTGTCTGAGCGCTGGAAATTACCGAATTTGATCCAACCCACATTAATAAAGGACTTAACCAAATAGTGTGTTTTACCCAAGCTAACGCCCTACTTCTCAGCCAGCTGGCGCTGAGTGAGATCAGGTTGCTGCTCAAGTATTTTGAGCGCGCTATATTCGAGCTCTTGATTGGTCATAATAAAGGGGTTAAAAGAGTAGTTTATTAGTTCAGGAAGGCTACCGCAGGACGCTGCAAGAACAGATCCTTAAGAAAAACGAAGAACCTACAAGCTAAAAGGCTCCAATCTTGTTCATTTTCGAGCAAGATAGCATAAGTGAATGAAATTGCAAATTTAAGAGGTTGTAGTGTTAACTAGCTCACTATTATTAAGGTTTATTTTTGCTACACCCAACCTAGAGGCACTCACCTGTGAAATACCGTGCTTATCGACACTCTCCTACACGTAGCTTTGTCGAGATATCAATTACAGGGTGATCATCATCGCGAGGCCCGATAAGCCGAAGAATATAACCGCGAGCAGTAGCATTACCGACATCTTTACGAGATCCTTTTATGTGAGAACGAAAAGGTTTTTATCCATGGTTAACCGATGCTAGCGTCAATCAATTTACCCCTAAACCGAACTTTCAACCCTATTAATTCAGGACTATTAAGGTAACCAATCACCTATACATTAACCTATTAGGCAGACTTAATCAGACTTTCGGGCATAGTGCATCACTAACACTAACAGCACTGACAAGATCCCGCCGAGCAGAGTACCTATAATACAGATAAAGGCCCGCTGAGGTTGCGATTTTTCTTCTGGCACCATACTTGGGCTTACCGCCACAAAGGCATATTCAGGGCTGGCCTCAGTCATCATCTTATTTTTCGTCTGCTCTGCAATAATGGTGTAAAAAACCTCTCGCATTTCAGCGATAGAGGTTTTCTCAATCTGAGCCTGCAGGTAGTTAATATTATTGGTGACCTTTTCCATTTGGCGTTGCTGCATGTGCGCGTTAATGGCCGCCACATACATATCCAACCACTGCTTGGCGATCTGCGGAGAGTAATACTCGATAGACACTGACACCAGCCCCGATTTTTTGTTTTCTGAAACAACTAGTCGCTCAGAAAAGGCTTGAAATAAGACCCAACTACTGGGCGGACCCGTAACACCGGATTCATTCTCAATCAGCCATTGTTTATTTTCAGTGTCATAAACGCCATCATTAATTAGAAGTTCATTAGATCCTTTGCTCCAGTCTTGAACCGCAGAAAGCTCAACGGCGAGATCATTGTCAGCAATAAAACCGTCGATAAAGCTCCAAGACTTCATGATTTCTTGGGCCATTTTTGCTTCGCTGCTGTCACCGCCACCGATATCAACCCCGGCCAAAGAAGCAAGACCACCCAACCGGCCCAAGGCCCCTGAGAGATCAGAGCTATCGGATTGTGCTGGAGCAAGCAGCACTGTGGCTTTGTACTGGTTAGACACTGACAGCGCGTAGATGACAGAGACAAAGGCAAACACAGCTGTAATAGCTATGATTTTTCGACTTCCAGCCCACAGAACACCAAACAGTTCTCGTAGGTCTATTTCATCATCATATTGAGTATCATTCTGAATGTTATTTTGCACGTTTTATTTCCTTTATTCTAGATAATTTCATCAAAACCTTCTGCAGTATATTTATTACAATTTAAAATTCTTAACAACCTCTTTATTTCCTATAGCAGATGTAGATATTTCTGTGACAACGCTTGTATTTAATAAATTTAATAATAATCTTACTCTATCTTTCGATTTTTTAGATAAGAATATTGCATCTATTCCTGCAAACCTTCCCTCTTTGATGGAGATATGATCGCCCTTTTGATAATCAACTACCGAAACATCCTCTTTGTATATACCTGATTCATCGAGCTTATCTTGAATTAATTTAATAATATTATTAGGGATAGAAGTAAATTTTTCTGAGAACATAACAATGTGACTAACCCCATAACTAGACTTAATAGCAGTCCAATTATCTAACTCTAAGTTAATTTGAGCAAAAAAATATCGAGGGAAAACTGGTACCGGAGAATTAAATTCACTATTTTTATTAGTAGGAGCTATCAACGGCAAAAAAGTTTTAAATCCTTGTTTTTGAAGATTTTCGTTAGCTTTTATTTCTTGTTTTGCTTTTGTATAAATAAGCACCCAGATAATTTCTTTTTTTCCTTTTTTAACTAGTTTCATATTATGAAGTACTTAAAATACTAATGGTGCCCGGGGCCGGACTCGAACCGGCACGAAGTTTCCTTCGAGGGATTTTAAGTCCCTTGTGTCTACCAATTCCACCACCCGGGC
>ERZ651768.1266-NODE-1266-length-18636-cov-4.891050_pt1 | contig 18636 bp, 16 predicted proteins | sample MGYA00514754_ERZ651768 | MGnify/ENA metagenome assembly ERZ651768
CACCACCTTGACTGAAAGAGACCTGGTTCGCGGTGTTCCGTTGATAATACCCGTTGTTGGATTGATCGGATTAGTCGCTCTGGCAATTCCATTGTTGATGTATCGTAGACGTAGTGGCAAGAAGTCTAGAAGGGATGATGAAGAGTCAGAGGAAGATGAGGATCAAGCCCCAGCTCCTCCATCCAAAATAGCAGTGGCTATCGTGTCCACTCTAGATGGTAAGACTGCTAACGTCAAGGTACCTTCGAATATGCCCGTTAACAAGCTCTTGCAGAATTGTGTTGGTAAATTCCCATTGCCTCATGCAAACTTCGCAGTTATGTTGAATGGCGTTGCCGTGGACATCAATCTTAGCCTGGAGGATGCAGGTTTGACTGATGGCTGTCAAGTAGATTTAGTTCCACTTGAGTGATTTAGTAAGATGCTTGATGCATTAGTCATAGGGGCTGGTCCAAGCGGTTCGCGTACAGCTTGGAATTTAGCTGAAGCCGGTTATTCCACAGCTCTTGTCGAGGAGCACGAGATCATAGGTGAACCATGTCAATGTGCTGGTTTGATAACCCCTCGAACGTTTGAATATTTGGGTTATAGGCGCCCAGTACAACAGGAAATGAACGGCGCCAGACTTTGGGGTCCCAAGGATTCGTTTTTGAGTTTTCAGGCTCCTGAAACAAAGGCCCTGGTTATTGATAGGCCAGATCTGGATCGTTCAATTGCGAACAAGGCACAAGATGCTGGTGCTGATTTAATGCCAGGTCATAGGTATCTGGGCCACCGTAGGATAGATAGTGGAGTCACAGCTACAATCAAGAGCAAGAAAGGTAAGTTTGAGATTGATGCAAAGTTATTGATAGGTTCTGATGGACCTGCATCCAGAGTTGCACGAGATTCAGGTCTGAGTAGTAAAAGAGAGGTTCTGGCAGCGTTTGGAGCCGATGTAGAAGGTTATCAGGGTATAGAGAATCATGTAGATCTATTTGTGGGCTCCGAATTGGCTCCCCGTTTTTTTGGATGGGGTATTCCAACTGGGCCCAATGAGGGACGTATAGGATTGGCAACTGTTCTACCCGACAGGCCTAAGAATTTCTTTAGAGATTTTTTCCATAAGGGTGCTCCCTCTAAATTATTAGGAGGAGCGAAGATAATTAATCGTGTAAGTGGATTGATTCCTTTTGGAACCCGCAATCCAAGTTACTCAGACAATGTATTGTTGACTGGAGATGCAGCAGGTATGGCCAAACCTACATCTGGAGGTGGAATATATTCGGGTCTGATATCTGCAGATGCAGCTTTTGAAATTGCAGATCAGGCTCTTCAAACCGGAAATTTCGATTCAAAGACGCTGAGTCCATATCAGAAATTATTACAGGATCGTATTGGTGGTGAGTTGTCTAAGGGCCGCCGTTTGCGAAAGGCCTTTCTAAGTTTGAACGATGATCAGCTGGCTGATATAATATCGATGTTAGGTGAATCAGAAGTAAGGGATGTCATAGAGAAAACGGGAGATCTGGATTATGCTTCCTTAGCCGCCTTTTCGGTACTTAAAGCGCAACCTAAGCTGGTTAAGTTTGCCCCGTTGCTTCTGAAGCCATTTATTTAGTCCAGGATAGGTGCCTTCTTCTTCCAGATAGAATGTAACGGATAGTCCTGCAAACACGATGGTCAGTGTGATAAGCACATACAACGGCCATTGCGGTATCGGTTTCTTGACTCCAAATGAAGAATCTGGAATTATACCATCCACGTTTAAGGCCCCCAAGTTTATGTTTCCAGGCGACCCGTCAGTTACATTCGTAGTAGCATTTTCCCACTGTTCCATGCTCCAGTATCCTCTGGATTGCATCACTCTTGCCGTCGAATTGTAATCAAAATCCATGGAGAAACGAACAAAGTACGTCCCCTCCTTGGTATCCTCTTTGGATATGATCTCAAATTCAAGTGAGATTGTTTCATTGTATTCTATGGTTCCAATGTTGAATGTGGCTTTTCTAGCATCAATAGTTGCTACGCAATTCTCACTTCCGCCTTGGTCTGTCCAGCATGTTTCACGAACATAAGGCCGCTCACTGCTAGATATCTTGTCTAGGGATTCTGATTCGTCAATATCGGCCCTGTGATATATTTCGGCAACAATGACCACGTTATCCAAGGCGCTCTCATATCTGTTATAAACATCTAGTGAAAAAACGCCTTCTTGTCCTGGTTCTAGTTGGGGAGTATTGAAGTTATGAAAATCAGGGATATTCCCAGGGTGGCTGACGTATTCATCAATTTCTCCTCCAATTATTGGTTGCAAAAATAGGGCAACTATCAACAGGAATCCCCAAAGCCGTTTCATTATTCCTGTCACGTAAGCCTCCCTTTAAAACCAGTATCATCGTAAAAAGCGATAAGAGATTTGATTTATATGGCCCGTCCGTTAGAATAAATATGCGGCTAACGTTCGTTCTAAGCGCATTTTTTGTGTTTTCAATTATTTTTTTGACTGCTGATGCCATCTCACAGAAAGTTGAGCATGATAATCTGACAGTACCAGTTGGTGCAAATAGGACTCTAGATGGCTATCAAATTTGGATTCAGGAGGATATTCTGATAGATGGTGAATTGACGATAGTAAACAGTCACATCAATGTCAATCGATCCTTGGATCTTACAATCACTGAGATTAGGATTAATTCCACAGGTAAGTTGAATCTGGTTAATACCACTGTAACAATAATGGAGAATGGATCCACTTACACCCTGGTTTCAGATCAGGGAGATGTCACAATTCAGGATTCACAAATTTACTATGGTATGATATGGCTGGTAGGCGGTAATGCTAGTATCACTAATCTCTCGCTCGATGGTTACAGCCGGTCTAATTATGGCATCTTTTCAGAAGATACTAATTTGACTGCTTCTGGCGTATCAATCAGAAATTACACTCTGGGTCTAAGGGCTATAGGTAGCAGCCCGACTCTTGAATCCGTGTTCTACTACAATTGCAGTACCCAGATGACCCAGGAATGGTGGGTCACTTTTTCCCCTATGGATGAATCTACAGGTTTACCAATAATTGGTTTTCAGGTGAGGCAGTGGGACGGAGACGGACAGATGATCGGAACTTGGAACTGGGCCAAACAATTCGAAATTAATTCACAAGGTCAGGTAGTTAATCATACCGCAAATTTCACCTCATATCTGAACCTCAATTTTGCATACATAGAGGATGAATGGGGAGAACTGATAATGGATAATACGGATATGGTTCGAACTTATGATATGAATCACTATAATGTCAGCTATGATTCAGCTATTTTGTTTGTGGACGGAATTCCATTAACTTCAGGACAAATAGTTCCCAAATGGTCTGAGATTAACATTAGTGTTGTGATTGACAATCCAACAGATATGAATTTCAACAATCTGTATTTGGATTTGGCCGTTAATGGAGAATCTGGTTTCGCACGAACAAGTCTGGAACTTCCAGCTGGAGATTCACTGAGAGTGAATTTAACTTGGATGGCTTCGGTGGAGGGCCCATTATCTTTGGGAGTCAGTACGGTTGTGGTTGACTACTCAGGCAATTTAACAGATACGGTCATATCCCTTTCCAAATTTATTGAGGTTGAAGGAAGTATCCCTACTTCCAAAACGTCTGGATCATGGGTTGCTCTCCTTGCTGTTTTCGTGGTCCTCTTGCTTTGTAGTTACATAATTTATTCGGGGATAGAGGAAGACATAGAATCCCCCGATACTGAAGCCAAAGAGGATACTGAAGTCGAAGAGGACGAACATTTGAGGGAAATGGCCTTGCCTCAAGAAACTGAAGAAGAGAAGGAAAATTGAGTCAGGTAGTTATTGGAATCGAATCCACAGCTCACACTGCTGGAGTTGGTATTATTACATCAGATGGGAAGATATTGTCTAATCAGCGAGCAGTATACACGCCTGAAGAGGGAGGCATACATCCCCGAGAAGCAGCTAATCATCACTCTGAAACTCTACCTGGACTGTTCAAGGCTGCGTTGGAGGAGGCTAAGCTGGAGCCCAATGATATCTTTCTTGTATCCTATGCCCGAGGACCTGGACTGGGACCATGCTTGAGGACAGGTGCAACCGCGGCCCGTGCATTTGCCTATTCCCATGATATACCGTTGCTGGGTGTGAATCATTGCGTCGCCCATCTCGAAATAGGTATTTTAGAAGGAGCAAAGGACCCAGTCCTCCTGTATTTGTCTGGTGGTAATACGCAAGTAATTGCCTATGCAGCTGGTCGTTTCCGAGTTTTTGGTGAGACCCTCGATATAGGTATTGGTAACGGTCTTGACAAATTTGCTAGGGAAGCAGGTATGGGGTTTCCCGGGGGGCCTAAATTGGAAAAGGTGGCCATGGGTCCTGAACTCCTTGATCTTCCTTACTCGGTCAAGGGAATGGATATGGCTTTCTCAGGGTTGATGACTGCTGCAAAAAGCAAGTTAGATGCAGGTCATTCTTTGGAAAGCGTAGCGTTCTCGATCCAGGAAACGGCTTTTGCAATGTCCTGTGAGGTTTCTGAAAGGGCCCTTGCCCACACTGGCAAGAACGAGCTGGTTCTGGGTGGGGGCGTTGCCTGTAATTCACGTTTGAGGGAAATGGCTATGACTATGGCCGAGGAACGAGGCATCAAGTGTTTTGTCCCGGAGAGGGCCCTCTGTGTGGATAATGGAGTGATGATTGCATGGCTTGGTCACCAAATGATGAGTGTTGATCATTCTATCTCCGAGGAAGATAACATCGTGGATCAGAAATACCGTACAGATATGGTGGAGGTTACCTGGAGATGATTTTCAGGGGAGCTGAGGCCGTTGTTGAGTCCGTCGAATGGAATGGGCGGAATGCGATTTCCAAAGTCCGGAATCCTCGTTCTTACAGACATCCAGATCTGGAGAAGAGATTGGTCCGGGAGAGAATGAGGAGCGAAGTACGCATAATTGAGAAATTGATTTCAAATGGCGTGCCAGTTCCGTCACTATATAGTGTCGATACTGCCAATTCACAAATAATAATGGAACTTATTGAAGGGGTAACACTTGAACAGGCCCTTCGCAGCAAGGATTTCAAGAATAATCTGGTTGGTACGGCTGAGTTACTGGCCTCTATTCATTCCCTGGGTGTAATTCATGGAGACCCAACTACCAGTAATTTCATTGTCAATAAAAAAATTCATGCCATTGATTTTGGTTTGGCCGGTATTTCAGAGGATGATGAAGCCCGCGCCTCGGATCTGAGAGTGTTACTGGAATCCTTGGATTCCCATCATTCCGAGATTAGCGGTCGTGATATTTTTCTGGAAGCCTATTCAGAGTGGAGCAATTCCGCTCCGGTCTTGGAGGCTCTCAAAGTTCTAGAGCTTAGAGGAAGATATAACCTGATGCGGGGCTAGGCGCACTGTAATAATCCCCCTTATGGCTCGCAACGTGAGGTATTGGTCATTTGTTATGATAAGTAGAATCGGTTTGGCTGCGCTTTTCTCATTCGCATTTTTGTTTCTGATTTCGTCTGCTGAAGCTGAGAAAGAGCCGCTCTGGGAATGGCAATCTGATACTGCAGTCAACCACGTGGCCATCTCTGGTGATTCAAGGAATGTGTCTGCAACTTATGCCACTTCAGTTTCCCTTTGGTATAACGATACAACAAATCCCCGAAATACGAAGACCGTTGGTTCTGGAATTACATCTATGGAAATGTCCTCTGATGGCAAATATGTTCTGATTGGTGAAGAATATGATAAAACAGTTACGTTATATGAAGAAGGTAGTAAGCTTTGGGAAACTAGTAATTTTCTGACTGTTGTCACAGATGTTGATATTTCATCAGATGGTACCTATATTGCTGTTGTTGATTGGAAAAATGTTCTCTTCTTTAACAAGGCTAGCAATGAGGCCATCTGGTCACACAACCATGCTAGTGACATAATGACTACCGTATCTATCTCTCCAGATGGCCTTTTTATTGCAGCAGGTACTGAAGAAGGCAAGGTCTATGTTTACCCAGCATCTGGTGATAATTCGACAGCTTGGTTTCATGACAACCTCCTGGATGGACGTATAATTGAAATCGATTTCTCGGAGGATAGCTCACATTTTGTCATTGGAACTGAAAATGGTAAGGTTTATGTGTATGCAACAGAAGGAGACACCCCCCTCATGACTTGGGTACAAGTGGATGAGGTTACCTGTGTTTCAGGAAGTTCAGATTCGAATTATTATGCATTTGGTACCGATCAGGGTAAGGTCACAGTTCTCAATTTAGAAGATGACTTTAGTGAATGGGTAAAAGATATTGGGGGCGTAGTTACGGACGTCGATTTCAACGGTAGGGTTACATATTTGGTTGCCGGTTCAACTAACAAAAAATTGGTCTTGGCCAATGTTTCCAATGGGGATGAATTATGGCGAACCTCTGCGTCTGGGCAGGTGTCGGGTGTTGCAATGTCTTATCGTGGAGAGAATATTGTGGTTGGAACCGATGAGGGACTGGCAATATACTATGAGGGGCAATTGGATAATCAGGCACCTATTGCTACTATTGAATCCATAACACCATCTACAGCTCTGCCGGGTACTCCGATTATTATGAATGGTTCTGCAGTTGATTCTGACGGCGAGATTGTCGATTATTTATGGAATTCATCTAAGGATGGTAACTTATCCAATGAGAGGATATTTACAGTATCAAACCTGACCTTGGGCCTCCATGTCATTACTTTCAGTGCTCAGGATAATGAGGGTCGCTGGAGCAAAGAGGTATCTGCGAATATAGGAGTTGGAGATTTTCCTGAGGCGACAATTGATTTGGTATCAGGTTGTGATTTATCAAGTGTTTGTGTAATTAGTGAAGGCACAATCATTGAATTTAATGGTTCAGCAGCATCTACTGCATCTAATGACACGGAGATAATTGGTTATCATTGGTCCTCAGATATAGATGGTAATTTGTCTGATCAGATGTCTTTCACCACTTCAGCCCTTTCGCTTGGAACACATACCATAACTTTCCGTGCCGCGAATGACATTGGTTTCTGGTCAGCCAACGCTACTGTAAGTTTATTGATAAATGGTATACCTGTTTCTGACATAATAAGCGCCGACCCAAATCCATTATTACAGCCAGGTCAGGACATATTCCTGGTCGCCTTGGGCAATGATCCAGATGGTGATTCTTTAACCTATATCTGGAGCTCTGACACATTACTCTTTGCGAACAACCAAAATCTGTATGAAAGCCAAGACAATGGTTCTAAGATAGTGACTTCTGAATCAGATGTGGGTGAGCACGATATTTATCTTAGAGTGGTCGATTCATATGGCATATTCAGTGAGAATTCCAAGGTTACGGTTCAGATACTCTCACCACCATTGGTTTCTGCTCAATGTGATACAGAGGCGTCTTTGGAACAGGATTTATTGTTCAATGCGATCGCTAGTGATAAAGATGGTTCAATTGTTCGTTATGAATGGGATTTCGACAGCGCCAGTGGAGGTATTGATTCGGTTGATTTCCAGGGAGCTTCATTTGCTACTCATTCTTACAATATTACCCCTGTAGATTCCTATTACACAGTAGTAGTTCGAGTCACAGACAATGATGGGTTAGTAAAAATGGACACCTGTACTGTTGAGATAATAGACCAAACTCAAACACCAGCTTCATCCGATGATAGTTCCTCCTCAGGCAGTGCCTTGGATTCAATATCCGAAATTGCGAGTCCGCCCGTGATGGCTGGAATCGGTTTGGTTATTCTGCTTATTGGTGCTGTGGCTTACTATATGCGACAGGATGAGGTACCCTATGTTCCACCTCCTACGACTGCACCAGTCACAGGGGCACAGTACATGAGTTCTATTGTTCCTGAAGCCGCCTCTCCAGTGGGGCAGAGAGAGCTTGTAACAGAGGAGCTTGTAACAGAAACCATGACAGTTGAATGTCCTGGATGCTCGTCTAGAATGGATATACCTAATATTTCCGGAACACAGCAAATTCAATGTTCTGAATGTGGATTAGATGGAGAAATAGAACTCTAACAAAAGGTGTATACTGTTATTTTATAGGGATGTTGATTATGGAACCATAACAAAGATGAAACGCGTAAAACTCATTAATGACCCAGCCGAATTAGTGGCACTTTTCCGAGCAATAGATTCTGAAGAAAGACGTAATGTCATGACTACATTGTCAGAAGGATGGACTATGATTAGTACCCTCATAGCAAAATATGGTGAGGGGGCACATGGCGCTATAACCTACTTTGAGAAGTTTAAACTTGTAGAATCTAGATGGGAAGTTAACAATGAAACAGGCCGCCCAGAAAAGAGTTATCGGACTTTCTACAATGCATTTCAGATTTCCACATCCTTGACTTTTGATGAGGCCCAAGAACTTCTGACAGTAGTCTTAATGTCCGAGAAAGAATTTAACAATTTTGAATCGAAGATCATTGAAATGATCGGTTCGGATGGTACATTCGCCAATGACATCTCCAAAAATTTGAACATCAGTTCATTAACCCTAAAAGGCTTAGTTAGAAGGTCAGTCAAATTCGATTTTAAAGGACATAATATAGTACCATTAAAGGAGGAAGAATGAATGGTCCAGATATAGATGGAACATTACCAGGGCAAGAGATAGAAGAGAAATCATCAGAAGATGAGGTCAGAAGAGAGTCTGACTCTGGTTCTCAGAGCTCAGAGTCTTCGTCTTCTATGAATTGGGATGGAGATGGAGATGGATATGGGTGGAGAGAGGGAGAGTCTCTGCGAGGATGGTTGTACCTTATCGCTGGAGCGGGCTATACCCTGCTTGTGGTTTATCTTTTGTTAGTTATCTGGATGGGTTATGAGAATATTCCAATTCTTAGCGAGGGACGGGAGTGTTCAGGGGACGTTTCCGTGTGTGGTTATGGCGCATTTACTACTGCGATATTGATCTCAGCTATGGTGTATATCACTATGTGGTTTTTCATGTCTGGTAAAAACCATTCATTTTTTACAGAGGATCCGGACAAGGCTAAATTCTATGCTGGTATCATCGGTCTGGCATCATTGGTTATTATAGCTCTGAGCTGGGCTGATTCCAGCAGAGAGATGATAGTTTCCGCTATTCTGACCTCGGTTTCAAGTTGGTCTTATATACGTTCATCTCAGATGAAGTAAGTCCTAAGCGGGGGTCGCATAGTCTGGCCAATTGCGCTAGATTCAGAGTCTAGTCCTTAGTGGTACGAGGGTTCGAATCCCTCCCCCCGCACCATTCAATGTCTCCACATTGGCAAAACTGAATCATAGCCAGCCAACGGAACTCCCGTCATGGCTGCAGTTTCCTGATTGCTTGCCCTTAGGTTTCCCGGTCCCAAATCCGATATTTTTCCGATTCCCAGAGAGCCAACAGTTTCAGCTAATTCTATCGCAAAATTATTCAATTCTTTGTTTTGACATTCTTTCTCCAAGAAGATACCCGATGAACCCAAAGCTATCATTTTGGCAGCATCCCTACAATTTAGTTCCTGACAAGCAGTCAATATAGTCATCTCATCCTTGAATCCCCTCGCAGCAGTTATTGCAGCTTCGATTGGGATTTCATCACCAACCAGTATAACACCATCAGCACCCGATTTTGATACTATGGAAAGGTCGTCATTTATGTTTCCGGCAGGAAGTCTCACCATTATTGGTATTCTCTTTGCTGTAGCTTGCCTAATTAACTCTACCACAAAGGTTAGATCGGTGGGCCGTTTCATATCCAGTCTTCGATTGATTAAAGTTGCCGTAAGGTCAATTATTGCCATATTCGCCGAATTCAGGTTCCCCGGTGATTTTCCATTCAGGGCCCATTCTGCGTAGACTGGGGCATTTGCCCCTTTCCAAAGCAAAGGAATTGTAAGGTTCAATGGTTCTTTTTTGTTGTTTCCAATTGATATCGATAATTCTAGGTCATCCAGAGCTGGAGTTCTTGGTCTCCTGCTGAGTACTGCAGGAGCTAACATCAGAGTTTCCGAGATTGAGTTGTAGATCTTTTTCTTGGAGGTTCTTAGTGATTTTAGTTTACTGCTAATGGTTTTGAAGTTCAGGCCGTTTGGATCAACCCCATGTTCTTGTAGAGTTTTTTTGATAACTTTTAGATCACGTGAAGAGGTCTTGATTTCTAGTTGTTTATTATCTTCAAAGTCGCCTGCTAGGAAAACTTTCCCACCATTCATCATTCTTCCGACATATCCAGTCACGTCGCCACAGACAATAATGGCCCCACCATTCATGCACGTTGCGATGTCTCCTCGCACACTGCCAGATATTATCAGATCTCCTCCTTTCATTGAGGGCCCTGCGCTTCCCTCCACTGATCCTTGTATGACTATTGTCCCTCCCGATAGGCAATGACCTGCACCCTCCTCACAATTTCCATTGATTATAATCTCACCTTTGTTCATTCCGTTGCCGACAAATCTACCCGTATCCCCGTTCAACACGATATTGCTTCCATTATTCAATCCAGCTAAATTGTCCCCTGCGTCACCGTCAAAGGAAATATTTGTCTTTGGAGGCATGTTGGCCGCAATACAAGGTTGGGATGCAAGATTGGTCACTTTGGCGGATTTATGATTTTCAAGTCTCTTTCGAAGCTGTTCGTTAATTATGCTCGACGTCCAAGATTCTTCAGAATCTTCCATTTGAGGTCTATCTGTGACCTGTATTTACGTGATTAGGTTAGTGTTCTCGTGTGACCATGTACTCGAGTAGCGATTCGAAAAGTTGTCTCGCTTCGCCATCAGGGTATTTTGCTAGTGTGTCGCGTACTTCTTCTAGATAACCACTCGCTAGTGAATGGCATGCCTTTAGTGCTCCGCATTTCTCCATTATCTGAACTGCCTCTTGTACATCACTGTCACTGTTGTCGTTACTATCAAGAACATCGAGCAGCCTTTGCCGCTTGTTTTTTGAGGCCCGATTTAACGCTTCGATAACTAGTAGGGTCTTTTTCCCCTGCCTAATATCAGATCCGGATGGCTTACCTAAGACCTGTTCTGAAGCAGTGGCGTCAAGGTAATCATCCCAGATCTGGAATCCAAGCCCGACATTGGTCGCCATTTCCTCTAATTCACGAGCCTGCTTTTCACCAGAGCCACCAATACGTGCACCACCATAGGCTGCTGCACCAAAAAGTATTGAGGTCTTGAGCCGAATCATTTCCATATAATCTTCTGGACTAACGGTTTCTTCCTGTTCAAAATTAATATCCATCTGCTGCCCTTCAGCAATTTTCCTCACAGTATATGCTACATTCTGGACTAGGTCAGATTTGATATCATTGCTAACTTCGCAGTCTGTTATCATTTCAAATGCGTATGAAAAAAGTGTGTCTCCTGCAAGTATGGCTGTTGAAAGCCCGTAAACAGTGTGACATGCAGCTACTCCATGTCTCAGATCGTCATCGTCCATTACATCATCATGTACGAGAGTGAAGTTGTGTATTGCCTCTAGAGCAGTTGCAAACGGTATAGCATTGTTCGAATTTCCACCTACCATCTCGCAGGTTATCAGGGCCATTACAGGACGAAGTCTCTTACCTCCAGCCATAGGAATGTGAGCCGTAGCCTTGTACAATTTTTGTGGCTCTCTTACCTTTAGATATTTCGCTAAGGCCATTTCTACGGGTTTGGCTTTTTCTGCTATTTTTTCTTTAAGACTCATTGACATTCGTCCATTTCGTGCAATTTACCATCGGCAGCTTTGTCCAGGTCATCAAGGGTGTTCCAGATGTCATTCAAGAAGTTTTCCTTTATGAGTTTGAACCAGGGCCCAATTTTCTCACCACTATCAAACAGGCCCTGTAATTCTTCCTCAGTAACATATTTCATCTCCTCGATCTCATTGGGATTTGAACTAGTTTCCACGTCACAATTTATGGCAAATATGTAGTCAATTTCGTGCTCGACCCATTTTTCATCGGCTCTAGCCCTATAGTGCATCTTGGTTATGAAGCACAGTTGATTTGAATCTATATTGTCCTTATCGATGCCTAATTCTTGTTCCATTCTTCTTTTTGCGGCCCGTTTTGTGCCCTCTATTCCATCAATTTCACTATCTGTGTAAAGAGGATGACTACAGCAACTATTCGCCCAGATAGATGGAAAGGTAATCTTGTCAGCTGCTCTTTTCTGTATCAATAATTTGCCTGATGAATTAAAGAGTAGAACGCTGAAAGCCCGATGCAATTTGCCCTCACCAAGATGACAATTTACTTTTGAATCGTGACCGATTATGTTGTCGCTATTATCAACAACTATGCAATTTTCTTTCATCATCTGAACCTGCTCTTCATCGTATCCTTGAAGTCCAGACTTGTCTCCCGTCATCATGGAGCGAAAAGAACGGTTAATTAAAATGGATGTGCACGCCAATCTCTTTAACTTGGCATTAATTTGGTTTCATATGGGAAAGCTTGATTTCATTAGTGAATTAGGTATCAAGGATGTTAACCTAGGCGGTTTTTCAACGGAGTGGATGGGTTCAGGCAGTGATTTGGAATCTACAACTCCTGCAGATGGTAGTGTGATAGCGATGGTTAAACAGTGTGACTCTGGAGACTACGAAAAGATAATACAGGATGCTACCACAGCTTTCAAGAAATGGAAGATGGAACCGGCACCTAAAAGAGGTGAAGTCATCAGGAAGCTAGGTAACGAATTCAGAAAATACAAGGAACCCCTTGGCAAATTGATATCCTGGGAGATGGGTAAAATCCAAGCTGAGGGCGAAGGTGAGGTTCAGGAAATGATTGACATTGCTGACTTTGCTGTTGGTTTGAGCCGGCAGTTGTATGGAAAGACCATGCATTCTGAGCGACCGGGTCACAGAATGTACGAACAATGGCATCCACTTGGAGTGGTTGGCATAATCACAGCTTTCAATTTTCCGGGCGCGGTATGGGCTTGGAACGCCATGATTGCGGCAGTTTGTGGAGATACAATGGTCTGGAAACCCTCTTCTAAGACACCATTGACCTCGATAGCCATTCAAAATATAGTCAATAAGGTCATGGAACCGATGGGATGGACTGGTGTCATGAATCTGCTGATTGGTAGCAGTAGGGATGTTGGTGAGATGTTGATTCATGACCGCCGAGCTCCATTGATTTCAGCCACTGGATCATGTAGAATGGGGCGTAAGATTGGTGGAGCAGTTTCTAAACGTCTTGGAAGGACACTTCTGGAATTGGGTGGAAACAACGGAATTATCGTGATGCCGGATGCTGATCCAGACCTTTCATTGCGGGCAGTCCTCTTTGGTGCAGTTGGGACATCAGGGCAACGCTGTACTACTACACGTAGATTATTTTTACATAAATCAGTCTCAAAGGATATCACAGATCGTCTGGTTACGGCTTACGGACAGGTGACGATAGGCAATCCTCTGGATGCCACCACTTTGATGGGCCCCCTAGTGGATGACACTGCAGTCAATGACTATAAGGAAGCCTTGAAAACCATAGAAGGACAGGGCGGTAAGATTCTTTGTGGAGGCAACGTATTAGATAAATCTGGAAGCTTCGTTGAACCTACTATAGTTGCAGCTACCTCAGATATGGAGATCACTCGCGAAGAGACCTTTGCTCCCATCCTTTACCTATTTGATTTTGACTCTATAGAAAACGCAATAGAAATGCATAATTCCGTAGATCAGGGACTGAGTTCTTCTATTTTTACAGGAGATATGCAATCCGTCGAGAAATTCCTATCTCATTCAGGTAGTGATTGTGGTATTGCCAATGTCAACATAGGTACTTCAGGTGCAGAGATTGGAGGTGCATTTGGAGGTGAGAAGGATACGGGCGGTGGTCGCGAGGCAGGTTCAGATAGTTGGAAATCATACATGCGCCGCCAGACCAATACTCTTAATTGGTCAGACGAATTACCTTTAGCGCAAGGCATTGAATTTGGTTAATATGAGCGACGACGACGAACGACAGTACATGCGTGTTCCGAAAGAACACGCTGAGGCCGTCATGAGTAAATTGGCCAACGCAGGATTGATTGATGAGGATGCAGATGTTAGATGGGAAGGTGATTTCGTTTCTTTTCCTCTAATAACTGGATTATCTAAGGACGACTAACTAGGCCTTAGGCAAACAATCTCTGGTATTAAATCATATAGTTCAATCCAGTTTTTGGTATCGGTAGTTTTGGTGGGGTTGTTCGGTATCAGATCATCTATCAGATCATCAATTGGGTCTATTCCAGTTTGATCATTCACCTCTTCGGACGAGACAACTGCAATACCCATAGACACCACTAACAAGTTGTACTCGGGAGCCTTCCATACTTCACCAATGTAACGCGTTTCAGCACCTTTAGTGACATTGTGCCCCACATCGCCAAAACCTATTCTCTCTGACTTTGCTGTGCCGTTGTAGATGACATATTGTGTAGTGTAACCTTGTTTGTTTATCCTTTCACCGTCCTCAATCTGGGTGTGCAACTCTATCTCTTGTTCAATGGACATTTCATGGAATTGCCTATCCAACTCATCCAGTGCGTCCTCTTCATCTAGGTCAATTGGAACCTTTATTGCTATAACAAAGAGCATTGCAGGGTAACCATCACTTTCACCTTCACTATCTTCTCCATCATCAAGGTAAAGGAAGAAAGAGGTTGAAGCAAATCCTAGACCATATTCATCATATTGACTCATTGCACTTTTCCAACCGTTCCCAGAATCACCTTGAATGAAGGACGCAGGAAGTTTAACGGTAGCAGATTCATACAGTGGTATGAGTGTAAGGCATGGCAGCACGACAACAATCGCTATTACAAAACACATTGCCGATCTCAAAGCCATTCTTTTCCATGGCCTTGGAATCCCGGCTATTACTCTTCCGATTAGATAGATTGGGACACCTATGGCAGTGCTCAGAAGCAGTGGTATCATGTTCGAGCTTGTAATAGTGATCAACAATCCAAGAAATAATAATACAGAGCATACCAAATATCCAGCATACCTCACTCTGATAATAGTCCCGAATAATCTGAAAGACCACTTAGCCTCTATTATCTCGATACCCAATTTTGTAAGAATGAAATACCAAGCTTGACGAATCCAGCCATCTACTGGTTCAACACCTCTGAATTCGTTTGATTTTTTCCTGTCGCGATGTACAATCAAGAAGCAAAAAGCAATAGTCACAAATAAAAAAACCCAAAACCCAGTTCCAACACCAAAAGAACCAATATAGTACGCAAAGAAGGCGAAAATTGAGGATAGCCATGCCAATTTAAGTGGCCGCGATTCATTTTCTCCAATAAGATTCATGGTTAGACTCAGATTCTTATCGTCTAGACTTTCAGCTTCTAGTATCCGTTTTCCATCTTTTTTGTTTCCAACTAGGGAATTAAGCCGAATGTTCGTTGCAATCTCATCCAATATCTCCTTGTCCGTACTGATTCTCCACTTTCGCGCGGCGGTTCCAATTGTCAGTGCATCAACTTTGAGGTATTGTCTTGCTACAGATAGTAGTGCGAAGAGAAGAAATAGTGCAGGGCTCTCAAACATAAAGATTATACTCATTGGTACGAACAATAGGTTCCACCAACCAGAGAATCTTGGGACAAACCCTCTTTCCAGATAATCGATATTCTCGCATGGTATATCCAATAGATGAAATTTGTTACTGACAAAAACACGGAGATTGGTCAAAAAGACATCTCCACCACTCTTCCGGTCGACTGTCACGTTCTCATATTTTTTGAGCAATTTCTCGCTGGGCAGGAACTTCTCTATTAGGTCCACGGTATTTATTCACATTAGTGTTATTTAAAGCATTTTCAAAATACGAAGAGCAGATAAAGCCCTCATTATTGTAAGATCATGGAGCTACTCGATTCGCTTCGTTTTGTTCTGGGGGCCTCTATGTTGAGTTATGGAGCTTGGACAGATCACAAGACACGGAGAGTTCCTAACCAAACTTGGCTGATCTCTGGTACTCTGGGGTCAGTACTTCTTGCTTATGAGTTTACCACTGAGGGATACGGTTTGCACATCTGGGCCTTGCTATTTGCCACAGTCGTGCTGTTCTACAATGCATTTGTGGACGAATATGTTCTGGATAAGAATCAAATGATGTTATGGAGAGCCATACAGGTCCTTGGGGTTCTCTGCGCAGGATATTTTCTGGCCACAGCAGAATCAGATGAAATGTCCGCTCAGGAATACAAGCTGATGGACGTTGTTTCTATTTCTGTCCTGATTCTATTGATGTATACTTGGTTCTATTTGGGCCCTACCATTGGAGGGGCCGATGTCAAGGCAATAATGACGATAGGTCTTGTAGCGCCATTTACATTGTCGTTTGGTGGCGATACTTTCACCGCCTTTGAGACACGTGGATTCCCTTATCCCTTTGTCGTCTTCATGAATTCTCTTTTGCTTTATTTGCTGATTCCTTTGTCTTTAGCGGTTTACAACCTTTACAAGAGAAATCTCGAGAAGCCATACTTTCAGATGTTCTTCGGTACGAGAATGAACATTGGTAAAGCCCGTGAAAGTTTTGTTTGGCCCATGCAACAGGTGGTAGGCGGTAAGGTGGTGATGATTGCTTTTGTAAAGAATAAGGATGATTCTGATGCTCTGTGGGACAAGTTGGAAGAATCCGGTGTTGACAATCCTTGGATCACCTTCAAGATTCCGTATATCATACCCCTGGCACTATCGTTTTTCTTGTCTGCCCTATTTGGTGACCTCTTTTCACAGTACCTTGTGTCCCCTCTGAATTCCCTATTTGGCTAATTCTATAAATTCACTCAGAACTGAGGCGGTTGCCCCCCAGACAGTCTGGTTCATGACCTTGAAGATTGGAACGTCCACCTCAAAACCACGCAGTGTCCATTTTTCGGAATAGCCGTTGTCCGATTTCAAAAGTTCCGATAATTTCAGCAGAAAGAACTCTGCCACTTCATCTTCGTTGATTTTCCATTCTGGCTCCTTTTTTATAATTCCAATATAGGGGTGGATCAGATATCCTGACACAGGAACAGGCAATGGCGTCAATTTCCCAATAATCTGCACATCATCCGGTTCTATACCTATTTCTTCATGTGCTTCTCTCAGAGCGGTTTCTTCTAGACTTTCATTTTCCTCCTTCGCTCCGCCTGGTAGGGCTATTTGCCCCGGATGATTCTTCTCGTTCTCAGGCCTTTTTATTAGTGGGAACCACGTATCACCATCCTTTTCGAATAGACCTATCAAAACCGCTGCCTGGCTAAGTGAATCCAATCTTTCTTTAGACAACCAATCATTAAAAAGTTGTAAACTCTCGCTTTCCACATTCTCACCGCCTCTTGATTTTACCGCCATTTTGGCCCAAGCTCTGATTCCAGGCAACTCGCCATTCAGATTCGCCTTGAGCTTTCTAATCACTTCTACTTCTCAGCGAGTTCTTCCAAAATATTTAGTAGCAAATCCCAGAATTTTTTGACAGAAGGAATATCAACCCTTTCATCCGGAGAGTGTGGTCCCTTTATTGTTGGCCCAAACGAGATCATATCCATTCCGTCGACCTTCTCACCGATTACTCCACATTCAAGGCCAGCGTGAATAGCACAGACTCTTGGTTCTCCGTCAAGCATTTTAGAGTATATTTTAGAAACCGTTTCTAGAATCGAGGAGTTAACATCCGGTGCCCATCCAGGATAGGCCTCATCCTGCTCTATTTTGGCACCATATACCTTGGACATGATTGCAATTCTTTCTCTTTGTGACTCAAGAGCATCAGATATGGAGGATCTTGTAGAGGATATGATATTGTAGTTTCCACCGTCGCACTTGACAGCCGCTAGATTGTTAGAAGTTTCTACAAGCCCTTCTACATCATGAGAATATTTTAGTACTCCATGTGGTATAGTTCTCAGAAGTCCTACAAGTGCAGTCTGACTCTCCTTGGTGAGTGTCTTTTCGGGTGAATCATCTAAACCAGCAAAACTAATTTTCAGATTTTTTTCTTTTGATCCGAATTCTTTGTTCAATCCCTGTTCCCGTTTTGAAACGATTATTTGGGCATCAGCCATAGCCTCTGGACTGATTAAGACCGTGGCAAAGGCCTCCCTTGGAATTGCATTATGTTTATCTCCTCCTTGCATTGAAACAACCCTGCAATCCATAGAATTCTGCAAGGCATCCAGTATTGAAGCTAGAAAAACGATTGCATTTCCTCTTTCTTCGTGGATTTCAACCCCTGAATGTCCTCCCATTAACCCTTCAATTGAGAGCTGGAATGATAGAAAGTCAGAAGGCGCGTTTCGATAATCTACACTAAGGTCAATACTGGAATCTCCTCCACCTGCACAGCCGATGCAGATCTCTCCCCAATCCTCCGTATCGAGATTCAGCATTGTTCGGCCTTTGATTATTTCACCGTTTAATGCAAAGGCTCCTGTTAAGCCAGTCTCCTCATCAACAGTGAATAGACATTCCAATGGAGGTAATTTACTATCTTGAGGGCTATCAAGTAGAGATAGTGCGGCTGCAACCCCTATGCCGTTATCGGCCCCCAGAGTCGTGCCTTTAGCTTTCAACCAGTCTCCGTCTGTGTATAATTTCAGTGGATCTTTCGTAAAATCATGATTAGAAT
>ERZ651768.1267-NODE-1267-length-18633-cov-3.116351_pt1 | contig 18633 bp, 18 predicted proteins | sample MGYA00514754_ERZ651768 | MGnify/ENA metagenome assembly ERZ651768
CCTATTGTAGAAAGTCCAGGTGATACAGCTATTTTTAATCTTAAGAAAAAACCAGGCTATAAGAACCTGCCGGCATCCAGTTTCGGCTACTTTATTGCAGGCGGTGTCTGGTCTGATCCAGGTCCTTATGGTGATACCGAAGCTGCTCGAGAGTATTATAATCTCATGCGTGGCTATGCCCCGACAGATGACCTTGACAATCCAACACCATGGTGGGATCTCTCTAGCGGTGACTCTGTTGAAACAAAGTTTCCACTGGCAGGTGACCCCGTTACAGGAACAGGTGACCTTGATGCAGGCCCTGCGGATCGTCGAATGTTGATCAATGCTGGACCTTTTACACTGGCTGTTGGTGACACACAGGATATTGTGACCGCTGTGATCGGTGGTATCGGAGACACCTATTTGACATCAGTAACAGATGTTAAAAATACAGACGCTGTAGCGCAAACACTTTTTGATGATCTATTTTCATCTGTCCCTTCGGCACCACCGGCGCCTGTTGTAACAGCGACCCCGTTTGATGATCAGGTCCTCCTTGACTGGTCAGGCCTCGAAGGTGTTGCTGCAACAGAAAGTTCAAACATTTCTGGGTATGCCTTTCAGGGATACAATGTGTATCAGCTACCGAGTGCTACAGCAACCAAGGGTGAAGCCTTGCGTATTGGTACCTTTGATTTAAATGATGGTGTTCAGACCATTTATGGGAACGTCTTTGTCCCTGAATATGGTACAACGGTGAATATTCCGGTTCAATATGGTCTGGATAAAGGTGTTAAGAGACAGCTTATTATTTCAGAAGACTGGCTAACGGGCGGACCACTTTATGTTGGATCTGAATATTACTTTGCTGTAACAGCCTATAACTACAATCCTGCTCCTCCTCTGATTGAAGATCAGGCACTGGAGACTGCTTTAACACCAGTATATGTTCAGCTTAAGCCGCCAGATTTTGGTACTCGCTACACAGCAAGTGCAGGAGATGGACTTGAAATTATTCACACAGGACCCGGACAAGGCGAAGTATCAGCAACCGTTACGAATCCTGCTACATTAACAGGTGATGAGTACCGAGTTTCATTCTTAGCAGATACTTCCTATGTTCACGTGAATGGGGAAACGGTAAGTGGGACATTATGGAGACTGACCAATGCAACGAAAAATACCACACCGGTATCATTCTTTAAACAAGCTGCAAATCAATCGGACTCGGATCAGCCTATTGTTGATGGGGTTCAGGTAATTGTAAGTGGTCCAGCACCAGCAACCATTATTGAAATTGATGAGTATGCTTCTTGGCCCAGCAATGCCACACTCGTTGATGGTAGTACTGATTCTCATCTTGCCCCAAGTTTATCACAAACGGGGATGATATGGGACAATAGAGCAGGTGGAGTAAACCTACCTTCTTACGCACGTGATTATGATCGTTTTGATTATTGGGGATTTGATGATGTAATCGTAGACTTTGGGGATTCTTCTCTTAGTTGGGAATATTACAGTGGGTGGTTACATAGTGATTCAACAGAAGGCTCTGCAACTTATGGAGAACCTGTTTACCAGCCATTTGCTCTTTATCGTGTCAAACCTTTTGGTGGAGATACACTTAGGCTATTTGCTGGTTTTTGGGACAGTAATCATGATGGTAAATGGAGCGTAAACTATAATCCAGCAGACAGCTCATTTGACTGGACCACACCAACATTTGGGGCCGAAGCTTGGGAGCCAATTTATGCGATTCAAGGCTATGATGTCGATGGTAACGAAGTAAGCTATGACCCCGCAAAAGCGGCTGAATATATTGCATACCAATTCGAACCCACGTCAGAGCAAGAAGGCTACGATGCCCTTAATCTTGCATCAAACTCAGCCTGGGGTGATGCAGCAGGAGATTTTAACTATCCATTTGTAACTGCCATGTTGTTTGGTTGTTATTATGGTCCTAATGATGAAGGCAGCTATGTAGAAGGTCGTCCAACAGATGGTGGAGCATCCGCATTGCCTCAAATTGGCAACTATGATAAATATGGTGTCCAGTTAGCAGTCAGTCATTATTTCAAATTTCAGACAGCCAAGGGAAATACAGTTGATGATATATTTACCTATACATCTTCAGCTCCTGAAGGGAGTAACGATTATAAGAAGGCCGATCTTGATATGATCAATGTGTTCCCAAATCCTTACTATGCTTCTAACAGCCAGGAAACGAACCGTTTTGATCACTTTGTGACCTTTAATCATCTGCCGGATGATGGAACAAACATCACGATTACGATCTATTCCATCGATGGTGTAATGGTCAGAAAGCTTGACGCAGAAGCCAATGATGATCAGTATCTTAGATGGGACTTACGCAACAGTAGTAATTTGCCTGTTGCAAGTGGTCCATACGTTGCTCATGTGAAAACTGCGCATGGTGAGAGAATCTTGAAGCTTTATGTTGTTCAACGTAATCAAGTCGTACAATACTATTAAACAATTTTGATAACGGAGATAAAAATGATTAAAACACTTAAAATAGTTTTACCATCACTACTCGCAGTCGCTGTACTGGTAGCCGGGGATGAATCTCGGATTGGTACCAGTGGTGGTAATCAGGTACTTGTGCCTGCAGGTGCAAGAGGTATTGCAATGGCTGGCTCTGATCGAGTTTATTCTCATGGTTTGGAGTCAGTGTATTGGAACCCAGCAGGTTTGGCACGTTCTACTGGAGCGTCTACCTTAGCAACCAGCATGGATCTCTTCAATGATGTTGGCGTTAGTTACTTTGGGGTCGCTTCTCCACTTGGAGATCTTGGGATGGTTGGTGTCACTGTAAAATCTATCGATATGGGAGATATTCCTGTAACAACAGTTGAAGATATGGATGGTGCAGGTGGCGGCTTGTTTAAACCTACTCTATCTACCATGGGCCTGACCTATGCAAACGCTTTTTCAGATCGAGCAAATTTTGGTGTTACTGCTAAGGTGGTATACGAGAGTATTCCTCGAGCCAGTGCATCAGCATTCGCTTTTGATATTGGAGTACAATACACAGGTTTTGCAGGTATGGATGGGCTTGGTCTTGCCCTTGTGCTGAATAATATTGGTACAGACATGCATTATGAAGGAAGTGGCCTGACATCAGCAGCTCAGGGAGACAATGGTATATCAGATTTTTATAATCTGGAATCATCCCATGATAAATTACCTTCTACTTACAATATGTCATTATCATACAGTGTGGCAGGAGCAATAGTAGGAATGACTTTTACTAGTCATAACTTTTCCTATGATGAATTAAACTTAGGTGCAGAATATACTCTTATGGATATGGTATATTTACGGGCTGGTATGACTAGCCCAATGTTGGAAGAAGACTCAAGTAATGATGGTGAAACACTCTTTGGTGTCAACTTTGGGGCAGGCCTTAAATATTCGTTATATGGTGTTAATATGGTTGTTGATTACACGATGCGCAATCAGGGGACATTTGATACTAGCAATGTACTAAGTCTTGGACTTTTATTTTAAGAAACAGAATAGTTCAATAAAAAAGGGTAGTTTAACACTGCCCTTTTTTTTATTTATGGATTAAATATTTTATTCAGTAAAGATACGATTCAGCATATCATACAGTTCAGGATTGGATATATTCTGTCCCAAATAAATTTCCCGGTCATCTTTTTGGATTATCATTTCCCAGTGCAAATGTGAACCGCCTTTTGTGCCCAACGTGCTTTCCCGCATGCCCGTATTCCCGGATTTTCCCAGGGAATTTCCGGCTTTTAATTCCGTACCTGGTTTAATGGTGTCTTCAACGTCGGATAAGTGGGCATAAATTGTAATACATCTAAATCCGTGGACCAGATCAAACCCATGGTCCAGGAAAACCGCCTTCCCAAGAAGGATATTGTTAAAAATGTCTGAGGGCGTGTGTCCGACTTCAGCACTGGCCCGAAGAAGGCTTTCCCTAAATCCTGGCGCTACTTCTTCATAAAAATGATCAGCACGTATGACAACCCCATCTGCTACCGCCTTTACAGGGGTGCCCCACGGTGCAAAAAAATCTATTCCGCGATGAGTGCCGCTTCTGTATTCACGAGGAGCATTTGGGAGCCTCATTGCACGTTTTGGAACAAGGATTTTGTCACAGGGCAGCTGTAGTTTTAATGAATCCACCAAGGCAACACTAAAAAAGACTGCTTTTTGTATATTATCTTTGTCTGATTTCTGGATCGTTGTTAGGATGTCGATAGGGGCATTGATTGCATTTTTCCCGGTTTGAGCATTCAGTAAGGCAAACCCAAGGGAAAGGATTAAATAACAGTACTTCATTTAACGACAGAAAGCAGATAATCCATCCCAAGCAGGCATGTTTCCATTGGTTGACCAGAAAAGGATCTGTGACACTCATTATTAAATATGGATTCACTTTCTGTCGTACCGAATGAATAAGGTGGATTGAAATAAACAATCGCAGTTGGGATTGAAACAAGGTTAAGCGTTTCCGCCAAGGTCCATTCGTGCTTTGCCCAGGATGTTGGAATAAAGAGCAGACCATCGGCCAAATTCCGATTTCGCTGGAGAAAATTCATAGCCTGGAATTGTTTGTGTGTCTGTAATATTTTCAAATTGATGTTTTTCATGCGTATGTGGTCCCGAATAGCTTTGTTGAGTTTGTCAAGCGTCAGGCGACATCCTATCTCTTTTGACTTTAGACCGAGGAGATTGAGGTTTGGTCCCTGTAAAATTAATATATTCATCGCAGAGGAATTAAATGACCCAAAATATAACCAAGGATAACTCCGATCAAAAGACTCAGGGTAACAATACGACTCTTGGCAAGTTCTGTGGCGTATCCTTTTTTAATGGCCACGCCTGAAACGACGTATCCCATAGCATTCAATACCCAAAAGATTGGGATGGAAACTACTTTTATAATAAGTGGCCCAACCCATGGAATCATTCCCACAAGTGCGCCAAGTCCGGCAAATAGTTGTGTAAAGACTCCCATTACAATGGTTATAAATAAAACGATTTTTTTATCAATACCAAAATAAAGTGCTCCACCGATCATGACAATGACCAAGATCCATACCAAGATCCGTTTCCGGTAAATTTTTATGAACGAGGGTTTATTCATTTATTTGAGCCATCACGGGCAACCAGTATGTTTTTAAGGATGCACGAATGATTATTTTTGGTTTTCGTTTTGAAACCCACAGTTCCCTGACCAGATTATCGACAATGATTTCTTCCATAAAATAATCAGATTTTTCCAAGAATTTACCGGAGTTATTGGATAAATTAAGGTCTAAACGATAATGATCACACATGATGGAATCCTTGCCGTTCCATATGTTTTGTGAATCAGCCAACAGGAATCGCGCACTACCTTTTTGTCCTTCATGTTCGAAAGAAAACCATTTTGTATCCATTGCGTCTGCTCCCCTATGCTGGATCATTGCCAACAAAGTAAAAAGAGTTTGTGTAGAATCCATAATTTCAATTTTATACTCTTTATCGTAAACTAGAATATTTTCCAAATTTTTTTTTGCATTTAATTCAGATTTAAACTCACCCTGATGAATTTGTTTGTTCCATTGTTTTACTCCAAACGTCGTTTTGTCAAAGTAAGTCGTATATGTGTTTTTTGTCGGCCAGATTACATCGAATAATCCCCTGTTTTGCGTATTGTATTGAATGCTTCCCGAATCATTGATGGTTTGTTCAACTTCTGCAGCAATCATTCCCAGAATGGTTATTGTGTATGATTGACCCGTACAAAGGCCAACAATACAGAATATGGATACGATTCGTTTCATCATTTCCACTTAAATTTTCCAGCCAGACCGAGCAATCCAACAAAAGGGATGTAAAATGGTTGAACAATGGCCCATGTGAGATATACAGATGGTTTTACAATTGTTCCAAACAGCATTCCTCCGAAATAAACAACCAATCCTTCCAGTATAAACTTGATCAGGAAAACAAAGACCGCCCCATTTGAATTCAACAGAAAGGATGACAAAATAGCGGTATTGCATAAAAATGCCGAAAGTAAAAAAATGAAAAAAGGCATCCTTTTATTCATGTTGTCCTTTGCATTTGAAGACCACCGTATTCGTTGACTTAAAAATTTTTTTAATGTATCGACAGGTTGGGTTGTAACGAAAGAATTTGGATCTATATTGATGCATCCTCCACCATGTTTTGATATGGACTGAACTAAATACATGTCATCTCCCGATTGTTTGCCCGCCACGGGTCCAAATCCATTAATGAATTTAAAGTCCGATTTTTTATAAGCAAGATTTTGACCTGTTCCCGACCAATGCTGTCCCCATCCACTTGCACCCGCATTGGCGGCAATAATTCCCAGGAAATCAATCATTTGGTATTCATGGAAAAACGAATCTCCTGCTACACTGGAATATCCGATCGTAATACCACCGTTATGCAAAACGGAATAAGCCATGCTTGATGTCCAGAGTTTTGGGATCTTGCAATCTGCATCGGTGGTAAGTATAATTTCATTCTTAGCCGCATTAATTCCTGTTTGAAGAGCATATTTTTTTGGTGCCATATTCAAATATTTATCTTCAATCCGAATTGTTTTAAGGAAAGAATAATTATTGACCGCTTCCGCGAGAATCTCGGGCGTAGAATCCAATGATCGGTCGTCCACAAAGAGAATTTCCAATTTATCCGTGGGGTATTCTTGGTTTACAAGATCATGGATCAGAGATGGAAGATTCTTTTCCTCGTTCCTGGCGGCGACGATAATCGTTACGGAAGGAGGATCATCCGAAATCTCAATCGGCTTTTCCGAATGGCGAAACAATCCGGAGATGATGAACAGAACAAAGACCAGATAAACACCCGCACATAGGATCAGAAGCATTGACATGATTTATAGCGAAAGAAGAGAACCGGCAATGATAAAATAGAGAAGGACACCGAGGATATCTATACTGGTTGTGACAAAAGGCCCCGAGGCAATGGCGGGGTCAATGTCCAATTTGCGCAAAATGAGAGGAGTAAAAGCACCCACTGCAGCCGCAATAAGCATTGATGAACATATGCTCAGACCCACAACCAATCCCAGCATTGGATCGGCATTCGTGAATCTAAAATTGGCAAATATTCCAAGCAGAAGTCCATACAATCCACCTAAAATCATCCCGACCCGTATTTCTTTTAATAAGATTTTTAATTCATTCCCGATTTCGATTCTTCCTGTGGCCATTCCCCGGACAACGATTGTAGAAGACTGGGTTCCGATGTTTCCCCCCATTCCAATAATAACGGGGATAAAAGCCGCAAGTGCGATTGCACTTTCCAGCATATGTTCGAATATCCCGATTACTGAAGCGGCAACGATACCTCCAATCCAACTTGCGAACAGCCACGGCAAACGGGTGCGGGCATTTTCCCAACTTGATTTCAATAAAATTTCTCGATCCTTTCCAACACCGGCCATCTTTAAAAAATCTTCCGTAGCTTCTTCCCGTATGACGTCCACCACGTCGTCGACGGTCACAATCCCCAATAGATAGTCATCCGCATCCAAAACGGGAACAGCTAAATAGTTGTATTGGGCAACGATTTGAGCCACATCCTCCTGATCTGTTTCAGGGCGGACGGTATGCACTCGTTTTACCATAATATTTTTCAATATTATGTCGGGCTGTGTGGTAGCCAAGGTACGCAAGGAAGCGATTCCAACGAGTCGGCCGTCTTCATCCGTGATGTAAAGGTAAAATACCATTTCCGCATCTTCCTGATCTTGAAGCGTTTTTAGAGCATCTCCGCATGTTGTATCTTGGTATAGGGTGAATATGTCCGTTGTCATCAAGGCGCCGGCAGAATCTTCGGGATATCCCATGAGTTCTTCCAACTCCTGCTGTTCTTCCTTTTTTAATAGATCAAGGACAGATTGGGCCAGTTCATCAGTGATGACACCTAAAATCAAACTTTGATCGTTTGTCGGTGCATGTTGGATTATAGCTGCGATTCGATCTGGACTTTCATCTTCCAATAATTTTTCTAAAATGGTATCGTCCAGGGCTGCCATGAATTGTGCCGTATGTTCGTGCTCCTTCATTAAGGTGAAAACCTGGGATTGTTCATCTTCAGAAAAATAGCGAAACAGAACGGCAAGATCAGCAGGATGGGTCTTTTGAATAAGCTTGACCAGATTTGTAGTGGCATGTCGTCGCAACAGACGGCCAAAGGTCTCCCGTAAAATCGTAATTTCATGTTTGAACATTTCTTTTCTCATTGTCTAATACTCAATGAATTTATTCCTCGGAATCCCAAATAGATCAATGCGGTACCACTAACCAATATCAACGGCGCCACATGCCCATTCCAAGAATAAAGATCGCTTTGACCAAATTCGGAAAATGAAAACAGCATCGAAGTTCCATTATTCATCGAATGCAGTAAAAAAGACGGCACAATGGATCCAGTTTTCCAACACAGAAATCCCAGCATTATCCCCAAAAGATAAATCTGTATGAGCCAATAAGGATTCATATGGATCAATGCAAAGAATAAACTGGTGACTAAAATTGCCTTTGTGACGTCTTTCCAATATTTTTCCAGAAATTGTTGAAGAAACCCGCGAAAAAGAAGTTCCTCTCCTATGGGCGCAATAATTACAATACCTAAAATCAACAACAGATAGCCTATAATTGATTCAGGCTCCATAGTATTTTTGAGGTTGACGATATAGTCGGGTGCTGGAATATACATTTGTATAATTCTATCCAATTCATCTGATAAAATAATGAGGCCAAAAGCAAAAAGTATCGTATAACCGATTGTTGGAAATGAGACAGGATGCAGGCGAAGAGATGTTATAAGTGATATTTTTTTGTAAATAAGAAACCAGACAAGGGGAACAAGCATGAAGCCCTGTCCAATTGAAAAAGAAATAATTGTATAGAATTTTTGATATGTTTCAGAAGAAGATAGACCAATCCCAAGTACTGCACCTCCCGCGAGAAAGGCGGATAATAGGGACAATATCACAATTGCAAAAGCGGTTCGTATACTGAACGACGTATTCATAAGGGTCAGGATCCTGAGCATTCATTTTCGTAAAGTTAATGCACTCATCCCGATTTTCGAAAAGATGATTTGCCCTATTTTGTAAACTTATTGATAAAAAATATATTGTTTTCTGTCGTCGAGAGATTTATGTTTCGTTAACCAAATTCACATTAAAATTTAATTTAACCAGCACCATTAGCGGGGCGATCGAGAGGTTGCCCCGCTTTTTGTTTATTCGATAGATAATACATCAATATTGCACCAGCAACACCGATGTTCAACGATTCTCCAAACCCTATTTTTTCAATGGCGACCAAGGCATCTATTTCCCCCAATACATGTGGAGATAAACCTTGGGCTTCATTTCCCAAGACTAAAATCCAATGTTCTGGAACCTGTATGAGATTATTGATTGAATCACCACGATGATCTGCGCCAAGCACCGTGAACAAGTTTTTTTTGAAAAGTTTCAAATCAACGTTGGAATGGATATTTAACCGAAAGTGTGCTCCCACGCTGGATCGAACCACTTTTGGATTGAATGGATCAACACAATCCGGAGAAAGGGCAATTCTATTGATGTTGAACCAGGCTGCGGTTCTCAAAATTGTTCCTAGATTTCCCGGGTCAATTATACGATCCAAATAAAGCCAGTTTCCTTTAGAAAGATCTGGGTCAATCGAATCTGGCAATATACAAGTAGCCAAAATCCCGGAGGGTGATATTGTAGCTGATATTTTTGTGAGTTGTTTTTCCGATATCCGTTCAATTGGAATTCCTGCAATTTGTAAGAATGAAATGGTTGACTCGTTATTTTCTCTGAATGCCTCACTGAAATATGCCTTTTCCAAAATTGCACTAAATTCCAATGCAGTTTCCACTATCCGTTTTCCCTCAATTAGAAAAAGACCGTACTTCTTCCGGTATTTTTTTTTCTCAAGAGCTTGGAGTTTTTTTAGTTCTTTAGCGGTCATTCGTTTGGAAAACGATTTTTCCGCCAACAATGGTAAACAGAATTTTCGATTCAAGAATATCCATCGGGTTATCTTCCGTTAGTTCTTGATTCAAGACTGTAAAATCCGCATAAAATTCAGGTTCGATCTTTCCTTTTACTGTTTCTTCAAAAGATGCGTATGCAGCCCATTCCGAGTACGATTTAATAGCCTGGTCCAACGTCATCTTTTCCTGAGGTTGCCATCCGCCCTCCGGCCACCCCTTTTTATCTTGCCGTGTGATTGCGGCATAAATGCCTTCCAGAGGATCCGGATATTCCACCGGTGCATCTGAACCACCGGGAATCGGAACACCCATTTGGATGAACGATTGCCAGGGATATGCTTCATGGAGACGGTTTTCGCCCAAGCGTTCATTAACCCAATACATGTCGCTTGTGCAATGGGTGGCCTGCATAGTTGGTATCACCCCCAACTTCTTGAATCGTGAAAGATCATCATGATGGACAATCTGGGCATGCTCTACACGATTCCGTAGTGACCTATTCGCAACTTTTTCATATGTATTTAAAATGGTTTTTATAGCTCTATCACCGATCCCGTGTGTATTGGATTGGAATCCCGCATCACTAAATTTTTTCACCAATCGTTCGTGTTCTTTCGGTTGAATGATTAGAAGCCCATCTTGGTCAAGTGCGTCACTGTAAGGTTCCAAAAGAGCCGCACCGCGGGACCCCAAAGCACCATCCATGTATATTTTAACTGATCGAACTTTGATGAATGGATTTTCCGTTTCTGGACCTGTTTCCAAAAATAGTTCATAATCATCTGGATTATTATGGAGCATGGTAAAGATGCGCAACGACAGATCGCCTGATGCGATCATTTCTTTCATCACAGCGATCTCTTCTTTCGATGTGCCCGCATCATGGATGGATGTAAGCCCCAGTTTGTTTAATAGTTTTTGTGCATTTTTTATCTGCCTTTGAATGTCGTCTTTTTTAGGTGGTGGGATTTTTGCTTCAATAAGATTCAAGGCATTATCGATGAAAATCCCGGTGGGGTTCCCTGCATCATCTCGCAGGATGATTCCTCCATCCACATCCTTTGTGTCTTTGGATATGCCGGCTATTTTCATGGCAAGGCTGTTGGCCCATGCAGCATGGCCATCGATCCTGCGAAAAATCATGGGATGGATCGAGGATACGGCATCCAGATCCTTAGCATTGGGATATTGTATCTCCGGCCAGTCGTTTTGGTCCCAACCTCGTCCGCGAATCCAAGCTCCTTTCGGTGCTTGCCGTACCGCTTCTTGTGTCTTTTCCAGCACTTCTTCTTTAGTGGATGTACCTACCATATCCACTGATTCCAAAGCCCATCCCACCCCCGTAAGGTGCATATGGGCATCGGTGAATCCTGGATAAACCCATCCGCCTTTCAGGTCAACCCGTTGTCCGGAAACGCTCTCATCGTTTGGGAGAAGTTCTACGATTTTACCACGACTGCAAAGAATGGCTTTAATGTCGGGTTTGCCGTAAACATGGCAGTTTGTAAAGAGAATCATATCCGGTGAGTTGTTGAATCCATGTATTGTCATAGTAAAGATAAAAAATATATTGATATATTTTATCATTATAGAAAATACAAGATTTATAGAAGGCATCACCAAAGAAAACTATCTTGGCGCACCCGACATTGACCGGTAATTTTGTCGTCTTCTATAAGAAATTATTTATCATGAGCAAAGGATTACCTGATCGCAATTCAGATTTTTCTGGTTGGTACACCCAGATTGTAAATCGTGCTGGATTGGCGGATTACGGCCCAGTCAAAGGCACCATGGTCATTAAACCTTATGGTTTTCAGCTATGGGAAAATATAAAGGCAGCCTTTGATGGGATGATTAAATCCACGGGTCACGTAAACGCTTACTTTCCATTGTTTATCCCTAAGTCTTTTTTAGCCAGGGAAGCGGAACATGTGGAAGGATTCGCCAAGGAATGCGCCGTAGTAACACATACGCGTCTGAAGTCCGATGGTGAAAACGGAATAGTGGTGGATCCCGAATCCAAGCTTGAAGAAGAGATCATTGTCCGTCCCACTTCGGAAACGGTGATTTGGTCCATGTATAAAAAATGGATTCAATCTTATCGTGATCTTCCTATTCTAATTAATCAGTGGGCTAATGTAGTCCGTTGGGAAATGCGGACTAGATTGTTTTTGCGAACGTCCGAATTCCTTTGGCAGGAAGGGCATACGGCCCACGCCACCAAGGAAGAGGCTCAGAAAGAAACATTGGATATTTTGGAACTCTATCGTCATCTTGCCGAAGATTATATGGCGATGCCCGTTTTTACGGGACTGAAGACAGAATCCGAGAAATTTGCCGGCGCTGATAAAACCTATTGCATTGAAGCTATGATGGGTGACAAACGCGCGCTTCAGGCTGGCACATCCCACAATCTTGGTCAGAATTTCGCACGAGCATTTGATGTGACTTTTCAAACAAAAGATAATAAGGAAGAATTGGTGTGGGCGACCAGTTGGGGGGTGAGCACCCGGCTTGTTGGGGCTGTGATCTTAACCCATGGTGATGATAAGGGTCTTCGCCTGCCACCAAAGATCGCACCGATTCAGGTTGTTGTTATCCCCATCTACCGCAATGAAGATCAGGAAAAGGACGTGAAGGATTATCTTGTGCCAATCGTGAATACTCTTGAAAATGCCGGTGTTCGCGTTCATCAGGATTGGACGGACAATTCTCCTGGATTCAAATTTAATGAATGGGAAATGAAGGGTGTGCCGCTTCGGATGGAGGTGGGGCCCAAAGATGTGGAAAACGGTAATGTTGTTTTGGCTCGAAGAGACACAGGCAAGAAAGAATTTTTATCGAAGGATAAAGTCATTGAACAAGTCCCGGAACTTTTGGATAATATCCAAGAAGGATTATTTCAGCAAGCACTAAGTTTTCGTGAAGAGAATACCCATGCCGTTTCATCTTATGATGATTTTAAGAAAGTGATCGAAGAAGGCGGATTTGTCCGCAGTGGCTGGGATGGTACCGAGGAAACTGAAGCAAAAATAAAGGAAGAAACAAAAGCGACAATCCGCTGTATCCCATTTGATGAAAATCCAAAAAAATTAAATTGTGTTTATTCCGGAGTACCGGCTAAACATGAGGTGATTTACGCGAAAGCATATTAACCAAGATCGGTCATCATGATCGTTCACACGCCAGCCATTGTACTAAAGTCATTCCCATATAGCGATACGAGTATCATTGCTCGTTGTTTTTCGAAGGATCAGGGGAAGGTTAGCATTATCGTCAAAGGTGCTCGTTCAAAACGCTCACCGAAAACAGCTCATTTTCAGCCCTTGGGTTACATTGAAATGATTTACAACAATAAACCAGACAGAGGATTGCAGGTTTTGTCCAAAGTTGATTTTATTGAGTTTTGGCCTAGGATTATTGAAGGCCTGAAAGCGGTGACTCTGTCTATGACAATTTTGGAGATAACGGATAAAACGTTATCGGAGAATGATCCTCACCCAGGTCTTTTTAATACGCTGGTCAATGTATTAAGAATGTACAATGAACAAAAAACGGACCCAAATCTTCTCTTTTGGTTTTATGAGTGTGCCCTTTTGAGCCATCTTGGTTTTCGTCCCAGCCTGGATAAATTGGAGTTTCCCGGGCTAACCTTAGTTGATCCTAATAGTGGTCCAAACAGCAGGGCCATTCTGACAAAAATGTTGAAAGAAAATGTGGATGATCTGCCGTCAGAGTCAATCACGGTGAAGGACAGGAAAGTAATCAGTGATTATTTATGGACATTGCTTCGGTATCATTGTGATGGTTTGGATAAGATCAAATCCATGGATGTTGCCCGAAATATCCTAACGGATTGATCATGATCGAGGGTATTCTAAAGAAGGAGAATGGTTTATCTTTTATCGATGAAAACGGAATACGCCATTTTGAAAATCGAATTATCTGGGATGGTTATTTGAATCATTGGGAGAATCGTTCGGTTTTTGCCAGAGAACTTAATCAACGAGATTATGAGAAAAAGGAACCCATCATTATTGTTTGGCCGGACGATCCTGATCCTGATGAACCGTTTGTTGATTTATATTATAACGAGCGCTTGGTAAAATATTTCACTTCCACTTTGGGGCACACCGCCATTAACGTGAATGGATCGATCTTCAATTTTTCTCACTTGGTAAACGAGAATGAAATAATGTCGAGAGAAGAATATTTTTATAGACCAGCGTTAGGCGAATTCGCACCATCTCCCAATAATGGTGGATTTGAAATTTTAGAAGATGGAAGGGCCTACTATGACAAATTTGGTAGAAATTTTATGAGAACCATCCATCAAATTCGTATTTTTGGGTTGGATGCCAATCATTTCACTTCATATTTAAATTCCCGCTTGGAGTTAATTTTAAACACCCCTCCAAAAGAGGACAATCCTGAGAAATATCGAGATTTTTCCATCATATTCAACAATTGTGCCACAATCATCCGAGATGCTTTTCACGATTGCGGATTCAAAAAAATAAGGGGCAGGTTTCCAAGAGATTTGTTTGTGAACGCAGCCTATTCTCTTTTCCGTACGGACACATTGGAAGTATCGTACACTATTCTACGTCAACTGCTTGTCCCCGAAGCGCCAAAAAGCCAAGTGTCTCCCTTGATCAATGTATGGAACTATTTCCGTTTAAAGGAATTGCGTATATTTAGCAATAAATGAAATATCAATTTCAATCTAACCCCGGAGAATTTTCTTATAAACCGTCCCTGTTCCCCGATGCCATCAAAATTCTGGTTTCGTTGAACTTTGGCATTTTTGTTCTCCAGACCATATCTGGGACGGAGAACCTTCTGTTCCAGCTTTTTGGGCTGGTCCCAAAACTCGTCTGGTCTCAGCAGATGATATGGCAGCCCTTCACCTATCTCTTTTTTCATGGTGGCGTATGGCACGTATTGATGAATATGTTTGTACTCTGGATGTTTGGCAGTGAACTTGAACGACTATGGGGGAAGAACCATTTTCTCAAATATTATTTTCTCACCGGTGTGGGTTCCGGGATCGTTACAATGCTATTTGGGTTGAATTCAACAGTAGCCGTCGTTGGAGCAAGTGGCGCCGTATATGGCGTTTTACTTGCGTATGGTCTAACCTACCCCAATAGGACGATTTACCTGTATGGGATTATTCCAATCAAGTCAATTTGGTTTGTTATAGGGATTGGCATTATTGCCTTTTTTTCTTCGTTTGACGATGGTTCGCAGATCAGTCATTTAACCCATTTGTCTGGAATGGCCATTGGATATTTCATGTTGAAGCGTTCGAATAGATGGAAAGATCTGTGGTTTAGAATCCGGAAAAAAACAGTGGAATTTCAGATTCAACAAGAAGGAAAAAAAACATCGAAACGCCAAAGAATCGAGAGAGATCTAAATCAAATTTTAGACAAAATTCACCGTGATGGCCTTGAAAATTTAACGTCGGAAGAACAAGAAAGGCTTTATGACAGTAGCCGTGTTCTTTCTCGGCACAAGAAAAAAGATTGATCCTTTAATTGATTTGTTTAATAAATAAATAATTATAGTTTAAATTTCGCGGTTTAATAATAATGTCAGGTAATAAGGACAACTAATATGGATTTCGGTACACTTATAGGTTTGCTTTCAGGTTGTGGAATCATTGTTTTTGGTATTCTCGGGAGCGGAGGAGACCTATTATGGTTTGCAAATGGGGTCTCTATTCTCATTGTGGTGGGAGGGACGTTTGCCGCTACCATGGTCAATCTTCCTCTGCGGGCAGTCGGGGATATTTTTAAAATCCTAAAAAATGCATTTACTGGAGAAGATTTTGATTATGAAGGTACAATCGAAGAAATTGTAGATAAAGCCCAGAAAGCAAGAAAAGATGGTTTATTATCCCTGGAGGCTGATTTGTCAAAGATGAAAGAAGGGTTTTTTAAAAATGGAATTGAATTAGCCATCAATGAGCGCGAATCATCTCGGTTGAGAACGTTTTTAAATCTGGAGATGAGTAATATTTCAAGCCGTCATATTGCAGGACAGGAATTATTTTTGTATATGGGAGCCTATGCACCGGCTTTTGGAATGTTGGGAACCGTCCTAGGGCTGATTGTAATGATGAATAATTTTGCAACCGGTGGCGGTGAAGAAGCTTCAGCATCTTACGACGTCGCTGAAAAATTTGCCGCACTCCTTAGTGGGATGGGACTTGCGCTTATTACAACGTTTTACGGTGTTTTTATGTCCAATATGATCTTTATACCCATTGGTGGGAAATTGAAACGAAAATCAGAAAATGAAATGATGCTAAAAAACATTGTAATAGAAGGGATCATATCGATACATGCCCGGGAACATCCTATGTTGATAAAGGAAAAGCTCATGACGTTTGTTCCTTCTTCCCAACGCTCTGCCAAGGAATAGTTCTGGAAAACATCAGGAAACAGCTTTCATTAGATGAGCGTCGAGCCAAATCAACCGCATGGGCACTGACCTTTGCGGATATGGTGACCCTGCTTCTTACGTTTTTCGTTCTCCTATTGGTGATTTTGAATGATGCTGAAAAACATATTGATCGTGTCATCAATAAACTATTGGATGAAACGTACGAAGAATTAGATATGGCTTTAGGAAACAATTCATGGGTTTCCGTAGATCGAGTTACCAAAGGCATAAAGATCACCATGCGGGGCAATTTATTTAAATCCATGTCAAAGGAAATTGATCCAAGGGTAACCCCGCTCTTACAACAAATTGGCGGTATTATTAGAACGTCAAAAATTGTTAACGTAAAGGACGATCCGGAATTTGAAACATTATTGTCGCTTATTGATAATCGGAATTCGGTACTGAACGTCGAAGTCAGATGCGAGGGTCATTCAGACGATCAAGCTGTACCAAAAAGTTACCAAAAGCAATTCCCAAGTAACTGGGAATTATCATCTGCCCGGTCATTGAATCTTGTACGGCTATTAGTAAAGTATGCTTCCATGCCTGAAAAGTTGTTTTCTGCTATGGGATATGGAAAGTTCAGGCCAATTATCCCCGTTGAGAATGATTCAACCGGACAGATAATAATAACAGACAGACAGGCTCTTCTTGACGCTCGAGGGACAAACAGACGTGTAGAGATCTATTTAGATGCATTTCTGAAACAAAAAGTAATTGGAACAATAGAGGAAACAATAGAAGAAACAACAGAGGAAACTTAACTGATGACGTATTTTATTTTATTATTGTTTCTTGCACCCTGTTTTGGACAAAATACCCAAACAACCAAATCCGTTAACCTGACCACTTCTCCAAATATCGAATCAAAGATTGGGAGTTTGAATCCTGGGACCACCATTAAAAAATTAAAACTGGATCCATCTGGAAAATTCGTCAAAGTCACTTTTGAAGCATATGTTTCCGTAGATGCGTTGAAGGATCCAACGGTATCTCTCCCAGTGGGCTCAAGTCAAATTGCCGATGATGTTAAATATAAGTTAATCAGTGCGAAACAATCGGGAAACCGGGTCAATATTAAAGTTCAGATTACAAATCAGCGTGCAAAACCATTTGATTTCATGGCTATGACTTTATTTAAAATGTATGCATCAGGAGAAAATGTTGGTGAATTGAACCCTTTTGAAGGAAATAACACCGTGTCTTTTGGGCTGAAAAAAGGGAAACCCGTCACCGCAAATATGGTATTTGATTTCAAGAAACCTCCAAAGGATGCGGAATTGTCATGCGTGTCTACAATTAAAGCAGGTGGGGAAAAGGTTTATTTTCAACTTGGATTTTAATTTTTTGATTTAATTTTAGGGATTACCTTAAACACCTTTTCTCCGGGTTTTGCCATCCGGAATCTCTCCCTCGCGAGTTTTTCAATATACTCCAAATCATTTTCAAGTCTATTTTTTTCTGCGGTTAACTGTTCTCTGTCTTCACGAAGTTTAAGAATGAGCTTTTGCACCTTTTTGCGTTCCTGTTTCAGTTTGTACAGTTGCATAAATCCATGATCGCCAAAAATAAAAATGACTGATAAAGCGACTCCAATCAAAAAAAGTATTCCGCGTATGAACTTTCGTTGCGAATCCACAATTTGAGTTCGTATTGCCCTGGGTTTTTTCCGATGTTTTATTTTGGCATAGCGTGTCATTGTGTTTTACCCAAAACCTCCATATTTGCAAGATTGGCTTTCTCACCCAACTCATCTTCGATTCTCAGTAATTGGTTGTATTTACAGATTCGTTCCGTCCTGCAAGCGGATCCTGTTTTAATCTGCCCCATCCCCATGGCAACGGCAAAATCTGCGATAGTTGTGTCTTCCGTTTCACCGGATCTGTGGGAAATAACGGCGCCAAAACCTGCATTTCTGGCCATTTCAACCGCCTGAATGGTTTCCGTTACAGTCCCAATCTGGTTCAGTTTTATCAGGATTGCATTCATACTGTTTTCATCAATGGCGCGTTGGAGCCGTTTAATATTCGTCACAGTGAGATCATCTCCAACGATTTGGATCTTTGATCCCCATTCGGAAGTGAAATGTTGCCATCCTTTCCAATCGTCTTCGTGAAGGCCATCTTCGATGGA
>ERZ651768.1269-NODE-1269-length-18604-cov-10.258380_pt1 | contig 18604 bp, 20 predicted proteins | sample MGYA00514754_ERZ651768 | MGnify/ENA metagenome assembly ERZ651768
AAACGAGCAAATACGAAACGATTGATATACCACTCTCTATCAGCTTTTGACTCTGAAACTGATTTAATGCGTCTTCGTGCGCCGTCTAGAACTTTCGCGGCCTTTTCCTTGCGAATATTTTTCTCTTTCTCTGAGATTTTCACGATTTTTCTCCGAGCCTAAGATTAAATATTTCGAACTATCTAATTTTTTTCTTACGTAGGATTCCGTGCCCTAGCCTAGTATTTTTGTTTGTTTGGGATTACCCCCCGCACACCGCCCCTCGGATTCTCAACATCACCTTTCCTTCTAGGGATTAGGTGGACGTGGACGTGGAAAATCGATTGGCCGGCATCTTCCCCTGCGTTCACCCCTATATTGAACCCCGTAACGGAATCATCTTGTTCTTCAATTTCCTTTTTAATCTTTCCCAACATCTGATGAATCGCGTTAATTTCAGGCTGGTGCAGGTCGAAATAATTTGCGATATGCCGTTTGGGAATAATAAGGGTATGGAATTCCGTAACGGGGAATCCGTCTTTTCTTGCATAACAAAGCTCGTTTTCAGCAACTAACAGATTTGGATCGATCTGACAAAACAAACAGCCCTCTTCCCTGTCTGCATAACTCTCGGAGATTCCCCGGAAGTCGGTATTGTCTCGATCTCTTTTCATTCTATTGCAAGAATAACAAAGCGCCTGTAGGTTTGATATGTCGTCGGACCCTCCTTTGCTCCTAGGGACAATGTGATCTACTTCCAAGTGTTTATCACCGTCCAATATCCCACACAACTCACAACGATACTTGGCTCTCTTCAGTACTTCATATCTTATTGTTCCAGAAATGTAACCTGGCGATTTCCTGCGGTGCGACCAGATACGATCTCCCCGTTGCTCCATAAAACCATCGATTTTTTCTACACACAATTCTGTCAACTCGTCTACTTCCCTCTGCGCAAGTTCATCGAATCCATTGATGGTATAGGTGTCTTTATCCCTATTGGTTATGTCTCGATTCTTCGTAAGCACCCGCCCTACCATGTTTTTTGTTATTTGCTCGTAGTATTCAATTTGAGACTCGTCACGATTCAAAAGCGCTCGTGCGATTTGGTTGGTAGATGCAGACCCTCCGTTCTGCAAAAGTTCCATTAGCATCACGGGTTGGTAAACATGGGACATCCGCATCTGGTTACGGATGAAATCTTGAAGTACGTCGTATGGCCTCATTCAGGTAATACCCTACTGCCAACACCCCACTAGCACTGTAAATCTTTCTGCCTTTTCGGCGATGTCTGCTGTTCTCAGTTCTTCACCATGCGACTTGATTACAAGAATCAGTCGCTACTAATTGGGCGATCTGCAGGCAAGGTTTACGGCATAATGCGACCGCCCGGCCAACTGATGTAACCGTTCACGTAACCGGCCACTGACTGTCACTCTTGGATTCTATGTCTTTCTCATGTTGAAAATCACTGGCCTTTCTCTCAGACGTGGCAGCCGCCTGTTGCTGGAAAATGTGGACCTTGATGTGTTTCCAGGTCAGCGGATGGGCCTAACCGGCGCTAACGGCTCCGGCAAGTCCAGTTTGTTTGCCGTCATTGCCGGACGATTGGAGGCGGACCAGGGCAACGTGGCATTGCCTCGACAGACCCTGATTACCGAGGTCTTACAGGAAACGCCCGACTCGACCCGCACCGCCATCGACTACGTCATTGATGGCGATCACTCTTACCGATCCCTTGAAGAGAAGATTGCACACGCGGAAGTCAATGGTGACGGCACGCTACTGGCAACTCTGCACGGCCAAATGAACGACATAGACGGGTTTCGAGTCTCAGCCCGCGCCGGCCAACTGCTGCATGGACTGGGATTTACTGCGAAAGAGCAACGCCAGGGAGTAAATACCTTTTCCGGCGGTTGGCGCATGCGCCTTAATCTCGCGTGCGCACTCATGACACGGGCTGACTTGCTTTTGCTTGATGAGCCAACCAACCACCTGGATCTCGACGCCATGGTCTGGCTGGAACGCTGGCTAGCAAGTTATTCGGGGATCGTCCTGGTGATCTCCCACGATCGGGAGTTTCTTGATCGATCAGTCACCCGCATTGCCCACATTGAAGACCGCACGATTCAGGTCTACGAAGGAAACTATAGCCTGGCGGAAGAACGGCGGGCCGCATGGATTGAAATACAAAATAAACAACACCTGCGCCAGCAAAAACAGGTTCACCACATGCGAGCCTTCGTCGATCGATTTCGCTATAAGGCTTCGAAAGCAAGGCAGGCCCAAAGCCGGCTGAAAGCACTCGAGCGTCTGCAGATCGTTTCGCCGGTCCATGCGAAAAACGCGTTTGTCTTCGAGTTCGAAACGCCAGATCACTCTCCTCACCAATTGATCGATCTCAGGGAACTGGACGCAGGTTATGACGAAGCTGTCTTATCAAACGTCACCTTTCGCCTGTCAGATGGTGACCGCATCGGCTTATTGGGCAGAAACGGCGCCGGCAAAACTACCTTAATGAAGACGCTCGCGGCCCAACTGCCACCGCTTCAAGGGCATTACACCGGTGACCCCAAATTGCGTATTGGCTATTTTGCCCAACACCAACTGGAACTCTTGAATTCAGCGTGGTCGCCGCTTGATCATCTAGCGGACATCTCGCATCAAGAGACCGAACGTTCCCTGCGGTCATTCCTTGGCCGCTTTGGATTCTCGGGTGATGCTGCGACGGAACCTGTCGCGATCCGCTCTGGCGGTGAGAAAGCCCGACTGGTGCTCGCGCTGATTGTCTACCGCAAGCCCAACCTGCTGCTACTCGACGAACCGACCAATCATTTGGACATTCACATGCGCGAGTCCATATCGTTAGCGCTTCAGTCCTACAATGGTTGTCTGGTGGTGGTGGCTCATGACAGACACCTGCTGCGACTGGTCACCAACGATCTGTGGCTGATCGACGATGGCAGGCTTCGCCCATTCGATGGCGATCTTGATGATTATGTTAACTGGCTCCGCCATCGACAAAAAGGAACAGAGAATCCTAGTGACCTACCATCAGATGAGAAGAGCATAAAACGAAAAGGCGTCACTATAAAACCTAAGCAAAATATTCAACCGTCAAAATCTACCCGGCAAGAAAGGGCTCAACAGCGAATAAAGGTCAAACCACTGCGCGATAAACTCGATCGAATCGAAAAAGAAATCGACAAGGCAACCGAAGTACAACAAGAACTTGACCGGCAACTCGCTGATCCAGAGATATACAACGAAGCCAATCGAAGTCAGTTACGTGAATTACTCTTCGATCAGGCGCGAAACGCACAGCTTCAGCAGGAGTTGGAAGGCCGTTGGCTCGCGGCCTCGGAATTACTGGAACAAGCCGATGTGCCTGCCTAGTTGCCCCGATGCTAATTCCCAACGTTCAATCATAGAAACCCCTAACATCTTGTCTTTGGTCAGCTTCTTCGGGGGCGCAGTAAGACACGCATGAATCATGCGGCGCGAGCGCTTACCCTTCCACCAGAGATAGGCTTTCGCGATCGTTTTTTTCTACGTCCACCGTGCTCCCACGGTTTAACACTGGATTTCTGCTTGGGTTTACGAGCTGCCCCGTTGGCCCGTTTCTGTCTTGGCTCGGGACTGTTTGGCTCCAGTCCTTCGATGACCACACGTTTGATTTTCTGCCCGGTCAAACGCTCAATTCTGCTGAGTTTCTCCCAGTCACCCGGCCCCACCAAGGAAATCGCATGACCCTTGTCACCGGCGCGACCGGTTCGTCCGATCCGATGAATGTAATCCTCCGCGACCATGGGTAGATCAAAGTTAATCACATGACTGATCCCTCTGATATCCAGCCCGCGTGCCGCCACATCGGTTGCGACCAGTAATCTGAATTTTCCCGACCGCATGTTCTCCACCGTCCTCTTCCTTTTGGGCTGACTCATATCACCATGTAAGGCCTCACTCCTATGAGTCTGCTCCCTAAGACTTTTCGCCAGTCTATCCGCCCCGCGTTTGGTCGCCGTGAAGATCAGTGCTTGCGTTAGATCACCGTTTGACAAGTGATGATTAAGCAACTCGTGCTTGTGAGACACACTGTGCGCATGATGGACGTGTTGGCGAATTGATTGATGACGTTCATGATTTGCGGCCAAGCTGATGCGCTCTGGATTTTTTAACAGTTGTTTGGCTATCCGCAAGACGCCCCCTTCCAACGTGGCGGAAAACAACAATGTCTGCCGAGTTCCCGGTATGGCGGCAGCGATCTCTTTCACAGGACCAATAAAACCCATGTCGAGCATTCGATCAGCCTCGTCAAGAATAAGGATCTCGAGACGTGAGAAATCGACTTTCCCCTGTTCCATGTGATCCAACAAACGCCCCGGCGTCGCTACCAACAGATCTAAGGGCTTACGCAGCATTCTGAGCTGCGGTGAGTAGGACATACCGCCGACGACAGTTCCGGTTGAGAAGCTGGCAAACCGCGTAAACTGACGAATGTTGTCATTGATCTGCATGGCCAACTCACGTGTCGGCGTCAGTACCAGGACGCGTGGGCCCCGACCCCCTTTTCTGACCGGGCTCAATAACTGCTGCAAAGCGGGTAGAACAAAAGCCGCGGTCTTACCCGTGCCGGTCTGGGCTGACGCCATCAGGTCACGCCCCGAAAGCACTACCGGAATCGCTTGGCGCTGGATCTCGGTCGGCTCCGAAAAGCCGCTTGCCTCTACCGCTTTTAACAACCTGGCGTCTAGATTTAACTCTTTGAAAAGCACAATAACATCCCTTCCATCAGTCTGATGGATAATCCGATTGATTGACTACCTGAACTCTGGCGGGCTGACTGATGCCATCACAAAACCCGGCTCACTCAACTTGTGCCCTAGGCCTCAGCCTTAGTACACAAACAACGCTGCCAACCAGATTACAAGTGATAAGAAAACAAGTGGAAGGTCAGAAACGTACTACGCCTCTTTCAGAGGAGGCGCGACTATACACGGTGATCCCCAATAACTCCAATCAGACCCAAGTCGCTGAGTTCTTCCAGTCCCCTAAACGTACAACCGGCCTCGTCACGGTCGATGTCGTTCGAAGGATTTCCTAAGGACGCTGGCGTCGACTCCCAAGAGTCTTGCGGCTCGTTGGATATTAGGGGGAGGTGGGCCCACCGCCCGGTGAACGCTGCAGAATCTCCATACCTATCATAGCCGGTAATAACCCGCGGCCAGCCAACTGGCAGAGGTGACTGCCAGAAGGAGAATGGCGAGGAAGAATTTAGCGAGGGATTTCATCCCGCTATTTTATTCCTGTGACAGAGAGGTGGCAAAAGGGCAATGCTGATGCGCTATACGCATTTAAGAGCAGAGGATTTGGTGGAGAGATTGGGGTAGTTACTACCAACACCCCACTAGCACTGTAAATCTTTCTGCCTTTGCGGCGGTGTCTGGAAGTTCCAGCTTCTTTGTTAATTCAGTTAATCGGCAGATATAGGCAAGGCTTGATATGGTCTATTTACAAACTGCTTTCCCAATCCAGTTTGCCGTACTCCAATCCGCGAATAGAGTCTCATTGAGTTTAATTTGATTACCCGCTACAACACACGATAGATCACCCGCATCATCCAACCACTTATCGTACCAAAGGGTATCGTTAATGGCGCAGACCTGTCTACAGTCTTTCAACTCGTCGTTTTGAAGCACCGCCTCACCTACAACCCACGGATTGCTTTGAGCCGGCCATGATGGGTGTGCGGTCATATCCCAACATGCGCTTAGGCCCTGAGCATAGCACTCTTGTGTGTAAGGATCGCCAGCATTGCATTTAGCATCAGCCCAAACACTTCCCGGAAAAACCAATACTCCAAATAATACAATCAGTATCTTTTTCATTGCTGTTCTCCTTGAAAAGGTAGACGTTTCATATCGCTATCTTATGCCTGTTTGGCAGAAGCATCCAGAAGCGAGTGAGTGTGCGGCTAGGACATCATTTATACCGCTGAAAGCTAATTATTCTAGAGTGGAGATGTGCGTCACTTAGCCATTTTGTGGAGTCAACTAGTTAACTCCCAACTAATTACCGTCTACAACTAAGCTAACTCAGGTTCGTCTATATCATTGACCCAAGTCAAGGTATCACCCTGTGTTGTACAGGAAGATTGTATTGGGTCGACGTTGAGTTGGCTCCTTCTACCTGAACACGGTTGAATCAAAGATTAATAGCCAAGGCATTATGGTGATAAAAAAAGAAACGTATGAGGTGAAGATCTTCGTCTCTGCTGAGCCAGCACACCGGATCGGAAAGAAAATAGAGAAGATGGAACAAGAAGGTTCGAGATATCCAATAGAGATTGATGGTCCTTGCCGGATAATGTTTTGCGATGGTTCTTGTTCTGAAGAACCGGAAAATGAAGAAGAACAAAAGAAAGTACTCCAACAAGTGTATCTCAATGGTCGTCTCAACCGTTGTATGTGTCTTTATACACTAAGGCAGTAAAAGGATTGCGTTGACCTTTGGCGGGCTTAGGCCGGCATCGGAACCCCGGTGGTAATTATTTTGTAAGAGGGTTGGGTATGACATAAGGAAACAAGAAATTAAAACTGAAGCCGGGTCGACTTTTCACAAATACATCCGGGATAGGGATCCGGAGAAATTCAAGCAAATTCTCCAACCCCGTTTTTTCATAAAGAGTTGAATTACCCTGCCCTAAAGAGGAGTTGGGCGGGGTATTTTTCCGCAGAGATCGCTCTACCCTATAGCTGAAATATGGTTAATCTAGATTAGGCTCATCTGTATCAAAGTGATCCAAGATGCCCATACAAGGCCGCTCATGCTCATGGGAACTACCTTAGTGTTTCACCCGTATTTAATTTGCCCTGTATCGGCTAGAGTGGTATTCGGAGTGAGCATTGACTCCTCTCCACAGGGCGGGAAGTTTATATACCCCACCTACCTTCGTTTGGGTGGGGGTTTTTTGGCGCTCAAGTAGATCTTAGAGGCGATAGATACGCGCTGCGTTATCGTGAAAAATATTCACACGGTTATCGTCGTCGAAGATTGAGTCCTAGCTCAATCGCATTCTCCTTGATTTCCAAAAACGGCAGGTGCGTTTTCTCATCTTGAATACTCCTGGATTATTCAGATATCATGTAGTACTTGCGTAAGGTTTCAGTAATTTCCCAAATACATTGGGTTCCCTTGGCGATGAAGAACGTATCACCCGCTGTAAAAGTGTCGGACGAGCCATCAGCATTGGTTAGAGTGACCGATCCTGCCAGGACCGTCATCATTTCATGTGCTGGGTAGGCGTCGATTTTCTCGCGACACGGCGCGCATTCCCAAACGCCACTTAGAGTCGAGCCGTCTTCGGTCTGGAAAAAAGTGTGATTCACCTCACGTTTATCAGCGGTTGTAAAAGCATCCTGATCGGTAAAATTGGACGGTTGCATTCCGGTAACGGGTTCGCCATCCGGTAAAAGTCGAAACACCTTAGTTGTCATGTGAACTCCCTGTAGCTATTACTGTGTAGTCAAACAAGTGTTTTCTTAGGGTCCTAGCTGCCTTGGGTGAGTACGCGGTCAACCCATCATCTATCTAAAGTTTCAATCAGAAGTTTTTTTTGAAACGTAAAATGAAGCTATTGCGAAGATTACTAGAATAATAAACGGTGGATAGGGAAGCTCAGTAACCCCATCAATGATGCTTACCTTAATGAGCACTAGCGCATTCAATGAAAAACATAACCCTGTAGCAAACAAAAAACGTCTCGCGATTACTTGTTCTGCATCTCTCATAAACCAGCAATAAATGCTTGCAATTAGTATGCCTCCGCCCAACACTTGTCGATGCCATACTCCAACCATCATTGCTTCTTCACCGAGAGGTGGAAAAACCTGAGATGTAATTTGAGCAGGTACAATGAACGCAGCTAATCCCGCTAAACCCGTAACAATGGCTATTGCGGTCATAAGATTTCTCGGGTTCATATACTCTCCATTAATTTAGATTTGAGATGTACTCGTTTCAGTTGTTTCATAATATATCTCAATGAGCCGTTGGATTAGGTTTTTAGTACTGACCTTTCTGCTGTTACTGCTATCGCCTTGGTGAAGTGTTCTGCTACATTTCTGCTATGCCAGAAGACATGAATCTGAAGCGTAAACGCAGCACAGGACTTGGCAGTGCAGTTTTATGGACGCTGGGGAGAGGCGGAGCTGTAGGATTCGTATTCGTAGTTTTTGTAGTAATACTGGCGATAATATGGGCTGTGGAGCAGTCTTAGAAATCTGAATCGTGGCGTATCAGTTGGGGATCATATTCTAGCGAAGAGAGAAGAGATTTATGTCAGCACTGGGTATTCTTATCGGGAAGCGTTCACGAATGACAAAGCCTTTATGGCACACAAGGATTAGGAGCAACAATGAGCACCGAATTATACGGTTTAGTCCAATCTAAAATAACTACTGACGATATTCAGGCTTTCAAAGCACAAGCCAAGAAAATGAAAGATGCCACCGAAAATGAAATTGGAACAATATCTTATGATTTTTTTATTAATGAAGAAAAAAGAGAAGTTTTTATCGTAGAAAAATACGCAGATGACAAAGCCTTTATGGCACACATGGAACAATTCTTGCAGGAAGAATTTATTCCCAAAATACTGACTATGATGGAACTCACTTCTCTCAAAATGTTAGGTCCAGTTACAGAAGAAATCGATGATTTTTTCGCCAAAGGAGGATGGACATATGATGCCTATCCTCTCGCCATGTAAGAACTTGTATTCAGTATAGGAGTGTCAAGTCCAGTTAGGATCGCCATTATCTACACTCCTCATAGCAACCTGTACCTCTCCGGTACGATCACCAAGTCCAGCAAAGGTGTCTACATTGGCTGCTGCAACTATGTCTCGTTCTGCTGCGCCTCTACTGGCGATTGAGAAACACTAGCTGACCTTAATAGAGGTATAGATCATTCAGATATCATGTAGTACTTGCGTAAGGTTTCAGTAATTTCCCAAATACATTGGGTCCCCTTGGCGATGAAAAAGGTATCACCCGCTGTAAAAGTGTCAACCGAGCCATCAGCATTGGTTAGAGTGACCGATCCTGCCAGAACCGTCATCATTTCATGTACAGGATAGGCGTCGATCTCCTCGCGACACGGAGCGCATTCCCAAACGCCACTTAGAGTCGAACCGTCTTCGGTCTGGAAAACAGTATGGTTCACCTCCCGTTTATCAGCGGTTGTAAAAGCATCCTGATCGGTAAAATTGGACGGTTGCATTCCGGTAGTGGGATCGCCACCCGGTAGAAGTCGAAACACCTTAGTTGTCATGTGAGCTCCCTGTAGTTATTACGACGTTTCATCCCGTTATCTTAGTCACAACATCTCAATTCCTAACATCCCACTTAACTGTAAACCGTTCTGCCTTTTTTCTGTGTGGCACCTAGTCAGGCAAAACCTCACCATAATAAATAGTGGTACATTCCTCTTCGCTCCCTGCCTCTATAACTGCAAAAGAAGTCTTACACGTTACGCCTTCGACTACCTTACCTTTGTGTTTAGACTCACATAGAGCTTCGGTTGTATTGATGATTCCCCAATAAGGGTCATCGCAATTGATGTATCCATTACCCTTTGTTTCATCTGCACTCAAAGCCTCCCCATACATCTCCGTAAGAATGAAAAAAGCACTGATAAGGTAAACCAGACGCTTCATCTCGCTATCTTATTCCTGTTTCGCAGAAGCATCCACAAGCGTGTGAGTGTGTGGATAGGATATTATTTGTACCATCGAAAAGTAAACTATTTATCAGCCTCAACCTAAACTATTTGAGATTCCAAATGTAGTCATTTCTGGAACCATGTTTGCGTATTCTTCGATGATTTTCAATCAACAGGTGGCTACATCTGAACCATTAAAACCTAAATGTTCTTAGTGTTAACAGGTAAACTATTTTGGATACAGTGCGACCAAACTACTGTACAAGGACAGCATTAGAAATGCCACGCCCGTCCCGTTTGTCGAGGTAACCGAATCATGCATGAAAACGACTTCTACGATAACCTAGCTGGGGCTTTGGAACGATCGTGGCGCTTGCTTGAAGAGGCCATTGGCGATCCCACCTCCCCTGTCCGCACACCGGTGCTGATCAGTGTTTCCACCGATGGTCTAGCACAGGGGCGTACGGTGGTCCTGCGGGGCTTCAATCGACAACAACGTCAGTTAACAATCTATACCGATGCTCGCTCAGCGAAAGTAGCGCAACTGCGAGCCCAGCCGACCTGCACACTAGTGGCCTACCAGCCAAATCCGATGATGCAACTGCGCCTTAGTACTAACGCTATTGTCAACCACAACAATGAAATTACACACGAAGCATGGGCCGTAATGCCAGGACCCAATCGTTGCAACTACCTCACTGATCCCGATCCTGGATCAATTTCAGTGCAGGCCACTGATGGGCGGCCGGTAATCAACGCCGAATCAGTACCAACAAATGATGAAAACGAAATCGCTTACAGTCATTTTTCTGTGATCGTCTTTACGATTAACGAGCTAGAGTGGCTCTATCTGCCGCGGCGTGGGCATCGGCGCGCGCAATTCATTTGGGATGGGGCCGACTCGCTACAAAGCGACTGGCTAATCCCCTGAGCCAAATCCCGACATGACCGCGCCACCATTTTCCACTGCTTTTAGGGGAGCTTCACTGGCCCCTTTGTACTCCGAATTGTTAGTTTGCTGAATATGCGCTGAAAATTTGATGCTAACCACCGCATCGTGCAGGTAATCTGACGCTAAATGGGCAGAAGATTGTTAACTAGCATGGCGTGACTAGGGGAATGTGTAGATATGTTTCATCTGTATGGATTGATTTGGTTTTATGAATGACGACGAGTCATCCAATCATCGAATACTGGACTTGGGTCTAAATAGTTCCTGGTTTCTTGGTAAGCACCCTCCTACTCCGAACCTGTGAGACAGTCAGTGTGGCTGTTAAGAGTTAATATTCCGTTCACGCCCATAGGGCATGATCAACACCATAACAGAGGTAGGTAGGATGGAAAGTAAACCCAAACTCGGATATCTTGGTCTTGGCCTGATGGGCTCACAAATGGTCAAACGCCTGATCAAGAACGGTTATCAGGTCACCGGCTTCGATCCAGACCCCGACAAGATGATCGGGGCTGTGGCGAATGGCGTAATCGCCGCTGCATCCCCTGCCGAAGTGACGCGGGCCAGTGATATCGTCCAAGCCTGCGTCATCAACACGCCGGCCCTGACCGAGGCCATGTTCGGACCGAATGGTATCGTTGAGGGGGGCGGTGCGGACAAAATCTTTCTCGATCACTCGACCACCATCGCTGATAAAACACGCGAACTGGCCGCTCGTCTAAGGGGGGAAACGGGTATGCGTTGGGTCGATGCACCGGTCTCGGGCGGACCGCCTGCTGCCGGAACGGGCGAGTTGGCAATCATGGTCGGAGGCAACGATGATGACGTGATTCGGGTCCAACCCGTGCTCGATACGCTGGGCCACAACACCCACATGGGGCCACTGGGCACAGGACAGGTGACCAAGATGGTCAATCAGGTTCTGGTGCTGAACAATTTCACACTCCTGGCGGAGGCTGTGACCTTGGCGAAAAACGCCGGGATCGATCCGGCCAAGGTGCCAGAGGCACTCAAGGGCGGCTATGCTGACAGCCCGATGTTCCAGCGATTTTTCCCACGCATGATTGAGCGTGACTTCAACCCAGCGGGTTACGCACGCCAGGTTTTGAAGGATCTCGACATGGTCGTCGACTTGGCTCAACAGACCAACACCCCGGTACCGATGTCCAGCCAATCGACTGCGCTGTACCGTGTTCTGATAGCCAAGGGACACAGTGAACTCGACGCCACCGCCATCCTCAAGATCTACGACGATCAGACGTTGTAGCTCTTATGAAATTAACTTTTGTAGAGTAGAGATGTTGCTCAAGGTGATTCCAGTGATAGATTCGCCCCTATCCGTTACGGTTGCCACTCCCACCTGCAGTGAAGCTGGCAAGTGGGCTACCCTCGCCAAGCTGCAGGGCAAGTACGCAGAATACTTCCTAGAAAACGAAAGCGATCGGAAACATTGGATGCAGCGTTGAACCCAGCAAGCCTTCTCTTTCGCACCCCGACCTTAAGGGGGCATAAAAATGTCGGGTTACCCGGTGATTGACTTTCTGACATATCCGACACCAGTGGTTACGAAATACTTAAAAGGAACCCCTAGCGCTTTAACTGCTTCAATCGCCTCTTTCTCTAGTTTTCCGTATATTTCGATCTCAAAGCCATCACCTAGTTGGGCATGTTGCTCCACATAGCGTTGGACAGGTGGGTTGTTGATGTGTGCAATTAGCGCTTCATCGTTTTTGTAAACTTCAGTCCAAGTAAATGACAGCGGATCAGAAGGATCGGCATCGAAATTGTGGAACAACATTCCCGGTTCACTATTCTCGACTTCTGCATCTACTTTCGCCGCGATCTCCAGATACTGATCGACATTTCCCGGCTTTACGTGAATCCGGGCAATCAACACAAATGGCTTATTTTCAGTTTTGGATTCTACGGTCGCCACTGCTATCTCCTCCAATTGAATATTTAATTCATCCTTCCTGTCTGCTTTATCCTGAACATCCTGCTAAATCAGTAAATCTCTCTGCAGGAACAGACAGAGAAATGTGTAGATATGTTTCATTTAGTTTCACTTAGTACCTAAGGAGACAAAAAAGGAATTCGAAAAAAATGTAGCAAGAAGTCAATCCCAAATAGAAGAAAGGCGACTCGGAGAACGCGTTCTATGAGGTAATCTTCCGCATGCATTTTCGATCTAAGTTGTAGGTATCTGTGTTTTGCTTGCTCTTTATCACTGTTTGATTCCGAGATGACTGTTGTCCATCGCTCATCAATTCTGTAACCAGCCTCAACGCCGCTCTCAATATCTTGGGCTACCAAGTCCCAGAATTCCTGCTGTTCTGTTCTTTCTTCATTCATGCTCATTCGTTTACAACTCCACTAAGCAAGAGCAGACAAAGGAATGTGCAGATGTGTTTCATACCCAACACCCCGCTAAAACTGTAAACCTTTCTGAAAGAAAAGCCGACATCTGCAGCGAGAATGTCGGCAAGTTTTCTTCTGGGTTTTGATTCACTCATGGCGCTATCTTAAACCCAAATAGCAGAGCAGTTAATTGAACTAAAAAGCCCCGCCGAAGCGAGGCTGAATCAGGTCTATTTTACCGGCCTTTCTTGGCGCGGAGCCACTCAATTTAGCCATTGTGCGGAGTTAACTTGTTAATCCCTACTTAAAAGCTTTTTCTTTTTAGCAGCCTTCTTCTCGTTATTTCGTGTGCTGCTCTTCGTTCACCCACCAATAGAATCATTGCTTTCGTCGCCATCATTCCATAGTTTTTTAGGTGGTTCTATTTTCTTCTTTTCAGCCTTTTCATAAAAGCCTTCTTCTTCTTTGACGAGAGGCCGACCAGAATATTTGCCCTTATATTTAATTAGTTTTTTCATTTCGATGAGTGCAAAGTTCTTGTCTATATATTCTTTCAGTATATGTCTCAAATCTCGCTATACCAATAACAAAAGATATTTGTTCATATAAATTATATTGATGCACATCTAAGTCCCCTACTTTTCCATCAAACTTACTCGTTTTCTTTCTCCTACTTCTTTAGTGTCGCCAATATTTTCATTGGCAGTGCCCTGTAAAAATATCCTTCCACCTTAACAACTTTAGATGACTTGCATTAAAGAGCCTTCATGACATGCGCCATTTTCTGGCTATCATCATATACCCAGAATTCTTTGATTCTCCCATCTACGATTTTGTGGTAATGACCAAAAATGGCGTCCATTCCTTTAGCTTTAGCATGAATCTGAGTGAAGACCTGATCTCCTTCAGCAATCATGTTAGTAGGTGTTACGCTGAAATCGTCAAATAGTCCCGGCACTTGGGACAATATTTCCATCCACGCATCAATACCTTTATGAACACCTGAAAATCTGTGCATGCCATTCATTTTAATTACGACATCATCGTGATATAGAGAAACAAAGGTCTCCATATCTCCCGTATTAAAGCATTCATAGTTTTTTTCAATTACTTCTTTAGGCGTCATTTTTCGTTCCTAAAACAATTAGTATGTACTGCTAATTATAGTGTCTTTGCAATACGTGTATGAATTTACGTGTCTACTTATCAGACTCCTTCCCGGTTCTCTACAGCCCGTCGACTACCAACTTTTTGGGAGTTAGTCACTGACGCCACTGCCTCCAGGCTCCAATGACGCTAGTACTCACGAGTATCACAATTACAGTCAGTAATACCGCACTGATGGGCCGTTCCAAGAACACCATCGCGTCACCTCCAGCGGAGCCGATTGCTTGCCTTACACGTGTTTCAAATATGGGCCCCAGGACAAGTCCTAAGATGATTGGCACACTCGGGATATTTGCGCGTCGCAGTGCAAATCCAAATAATCCAAACCCCACTGCAATCAGCGGATCCGTAAGACGATAATTCGTGGTGTACGTTCCCACCATTACCAAGGCGAGTATCGTTACACCCAGAATCTTTTGGTTTATCCGCGCCACCAACGCAATCCACTTTGTCCCCACTAACAGAATCGCGACTATCACAAAATTCATTAAAAAGAGTGACAGGTAGAGTCCAGATATAAATTCAGGATTCTCTGTAAACAGCGTCGGTCCAGGGTCTACATTGTGGACCGTGAACACCACAAGCATCATTGCGGTAAGTACCTCTCCGGGTATACCTAGGGCTAGTAAAGGAACAAGTGCAGCAGCAGGAACTGAGTTGTTTGCCGTTTCTGATGCGATGATGCCTTCTGGCGCACCCTTACCAAACAACTCCGGTGTTCGGGATGTTCTTCGGGCAGCACTATAAGCAAAGAACTGTGCTAGGAACTCACCAACGCCCGGCAAGATGCCCATCCCGATACCAAATCCAGAAGAGCGCAACAGAGTTCTCGGGTAACGAAGAACTTCGGCAAATCCACCAAAAAAGTTACGCCCAACTTCTTGATCTGGCAAGCGACTTTTCTTATCCGAGATAATTAGCACAAAAGCCTGAGACATCGCGTACAAGCCCAGGATTGCCGCCGTCAGTGGAACGCCACCCATTAACCAGGTTTGTCCAAAGGTAAATCTTGGTGACCCATAAGCGCCTTCCAGACCGACAGTACTGAAAAACAGACCCAAACCGAGCATCGCTGCTGCTGCCAGTTTTGCCTCGCGGTGAGCGATGATCACCAACACCATTGCTGTCGCGGCTGCCATTGCTAGATCGGCCGCACCAAAACGTTTTGCAAATTCGGCGAGTATGGGTGCCGCTACCACCAGCGCGATCACGCTGAGAGTGCCACCAAAGAATGACGAAGAGTATGCAATCGATAGTGCCCGCTGAGGTTGACCTTTCTGCGTCATCGGGTAACCATCGTAGGTCGTCAGGACAGCCACAGCGGTACCGGGAGTATTGATCAGAATTGCGGGAATCGCGCCCCCGTACCAGGCACCCGCGTAGACCCCCATTAGAAGAGTTAATCCTGATAGTGGGTCTAGACTGAACGTCAGAGGCAGTAAAATCGCAATGCCGACTCCGGCGCCAATACCGGGAATGGCACCAATAATGACCCCAAGCAGGCTTCCCCCAACCAAAGCAGTCAACAACGTGACCTGCATCACTTGCTCGAAAGCAATGGACAAATTATCAAGCATCAGAGAAAACGTCCGATCGGCTCGAACATTGGAAAAAGTTTGAAAATCTTGGCGAGTGGAAACCAGATTTCAAGCACAAGCCGAAACAGCACCACCATCGTGGCTGACACACCCAACGCCAGGTATAACAAACTTCGTCCTCTAAATCCGGCAAATCTTGCGGAGAACAAAGCAAGAAACAAGGTAGCTAGCCCGTATCCGATCAATGGAATCAACCACAAGGCAAACAAAAAGCCACAGCACAACAGGACCACAATACCCCAATCCTGTAAAACCTTTGCGCGATTTACCGTTTGACGCGATGAATTCAAGAATGCCGCGCTGGCAAACGCGACCGTAAGGGTGAGAAAAACCGCCGGCGCAAATGCTGGCTCGTTCCACCAACCCCATCCGCCTTTCTCAGAGCCGACTTGAGTCAATACCCTGACGGACAGTAGGAGCCCCAACATCACAACCGCGATTAGGGCAAAAATAACGCGACCCCGGGCTGCTCCAGTCGCTACCAGAGGCACCCCGGGGTCTGAATCCTGATTAACAGGGTCGTGCACTGTATAACTTACGCCGTCAGCACGGAATTCGACATTACTCGGATAGAAGTTCCTCGACTCGCCCGTATTGTTCTTTTACCCATGCTGCCGATTTGGCAGCATCATTCCACGAAACCACCGCGCCAGTAGACTTGGCGATATCGAGGGCTTGTTTGGATTTGAGAGCCTTGATCGCGGACGCACTGATCGCATCGCGTGCTTCCTGTGGTGTGCCAGCACGAACGAACAGCCCTGCCCACGCGGGTACTGAGACGCCCGGCACCTGTTCTTCTAACGTCATGACGTCTGGCAACACACTGATACGCTCTGCTGTGTAGGCAGCAATTGCCTTTGCCTCGCCACTGTTAAGACAGGCAGAGACCAGCTTGACGGTAGTTACGATGACATCAGCGTCACCATTTGAAAGCATCACACAGTTGGTTTCGTCGTAGGCAGCACTACCTGCATACTCAAATCCCAGTCGTTTGGCAGTCTTAATCGTCTGTCGAGTTGGAGGACCGTTAAATCCGAAGTGACCAAGCTTGACTGCATTAGACTTAGCATGCGCCGCAAGACCATTAATGTCATCGTATGGTTCGCTCGCGCGGGTCGCAAGGATCATAGGATAGTTGAGGAAAACTCCCAAAGGCTCAAAGGCATCGGTGCCAAATGACGCTCGCCCCTTAATGATATGGGCCGTAAGAATGTTGCCCGTGAACACGCCGACCGTATAACCATCGGCATCTGCCCCAGCGACATGGCTGGCACCGATTAAACCGCCGCCACCCTTCATGTTGACAACAGCCGATGGCGCACCATGATCTGCTTGCATCTGGTCAGAAATAATACGGGCCAGTACGTCTTCCAAATCACCCGGCGGCCATGGGACGATAAATTGGACAGGTCGTTCCGGATACTCTGCTCTGGCAACTCCCAATAACGCGATAACTGCAACTAGGGTGGCAAATACAACTGTATGAATACTTTTCTTCATCACATCCTCCTTTCGTAGTGTGAAATTTCTAACTGATCAGCCGGATATCCGAAAAATCTCATTCTTATGATAGATAGCGTACTGAATTCAGCAGTAGATAGATGATACCCCCAAGTTGGTGTGCTGAAAATGTGCTGAAACTGGGTCCACTCCTGTCCTCTCCAGTCCATTCGGGTCCGTTTGCGTGGAGTCGGAGCCTGTTATTTAAAGGGTTTTAGGACAGTTGATGAGGAGCGCTCTGTCTTCACACGGCAGGGGTCGCTGGTTCAATTCCCATTTTATTCTGTGTTTACAGGGCTTTCTGACCGAAATAGCTTTACAGTGTCTTGAGCTACAACTATAAAGTTGGGAGATAATTCAACAGATTAGAACACTTGTTTAGTAGTTGATATCAGGTGACGCAAGCATAACCACGACGAGAGACCGCATGATACGCGGTGTGTTGTCGGTTTAGTCGGCTCTAGTACTACGCTACCATTACAAACGCTGTGAACGTAGATAATCAGTCACCGTATCGCATTCTTGTCACCAAGATTGGCCTTGATGGTCATGATCGTGGAAGCCGTATTGTTGCCGCTTATCTACGCGATGCCGGCATGGAAGTCATCTATACACCGCCTTGGCAGGCTCTAGACGATGTAGTAAGACTGGCCGGTGATGAAGATGTTGACGTAATCGGAATAAGTTCATTATCGACTGATCACCTCATTATTCCAGACCTTATGTCCCGCTTAGCCGCTGCGGGCTTGCTCAATATAAGAGTCGTCGTAGGCGGCATCGTCCCCAATGAAGAGCTCTCGATGCTCCTCGAATCCGGCGTCAGCACCATACTGGGGCCCGGTACTGACCGAGCCACAATTGTTGAACAAGTTAGACACTACGCTGCAGCTGCCCGCCACGATAGGGAAACTGAATTTACATAGGAGCAACAATCATGGGTCAGCGTACAAATCCTGAATCAACCGATCTGTATGACCAATCCCGTACTCAATGGGAGAAGGAATACGACCGAGATATACAAAGCGGCGATACGGTACAAAACCGCTCCGGTATTCCCATTCAACCTCTGTATGGACCAGCGCGAGAGACGGCTGGAAGTTATCTCGACACTCTGGGTTTTCCTGGCCAGGAACCTTATACCCGGGGCATTTATCCGACAATGCATCGAGGAAAAAGCTGGAGTCAACGTCAGTTAATCGGACAGGGAACGCCGGATGAGTACAACGAGCGCGTGCTGAAATTGATTGATGCTGGTACAACCGCAATCAGCCTTATCCCCTGCAATTCCGTCTACCGAGGAAACGACTGTGATGACGTGCCGCAACCC
>ERZ651768.1270-NODE-1270-length-18599-cov-3.327017_pt1 | contig 18599 bp, 10 predicted proteins | sample MGYA00514754_ERZ651768 | MGnify/ENA metagenome assembly ERZ651768
ACTCTATCAGCTCCTCTGAATTCACTATCTCTTCAAGCATCGTATCGTGCAAGACAGACTGACAATGGGCCATGGCTTCAGTATCTTTCAATTTTCTAGCCTCGAGGAATCCATGTACGCTGACCACCCAGGCCGCCACGCTCCGCTGCGTACGTAACCAACAGCGAAGCGCTCTCAATCGAATCCACTGGTCATAAATCACGTTCTTGACTCCGAGTGCATCGTTCGCTTCGTCGCAGCACTCTTCAAGCCGACTTATCCCACGGTCAAGTGGTGTCCACACGTGGGCGTCAAATCGAGTTAAATCCTTCTGACACGACTCTCGTGTCGTCAGTTGAAAAAGTACATCTCGACTCAGATCGACATTATTTGGATTGTGTGGCGTCGTACACATGAAATCTTGATAATAGGCTCGGTCACCCTCTGAAATTGCTTCAATGTTCGGAACGAGTGGGCGCACCCACAGACGGTACCAAACAAATCCATACATTGAATACAATGGCACCACATTCGGATACGCAAGAATCGCTTCTTCCGCATCAGTCCAGGCATCCAGCAATATCGAAGCGAACTGGCGACCCCCCCACCGCTTCGCCATACGGTCGACCTCACGATTAATCTCTAAATCAGGTGTAAATTGAAACGCCGCCACCATTTCGTGATTTGGATCAAATGGTACGAGTCCTGGAACATTCGTGCCTCCGAGGTGAGCAATATGCTGAACACCATTCTTGTGAAGCATCTGAAGTCTTCTACCGGTCAATCGAGGATAGGGAACACCAAGCAGGGGGGCAAAAATCGCGTGTGGACCTGTTGCAAAATAGAAATCCGCTCGAACGCCACGCGCTTCCAAATCCGACATCAATTCACGTTCACGCGGATCAAAGCTGTCCTGGTACACAGTTCCAGGATTCACCGCGTTCGAGTCAGAATACCGAGGATGGGTATACGGCATGTCCCAGCCCTTCCCAATTAAAGATGCACTTTCGATTTCAACACCCTCCTCCAAACCTGCCCAAATCGTTTCGTGTTCGCCATAGAAAGATTCCATGCGTGTCAACACTCTGAAATCAGCCTGCTGAGACCTACCGGCGTCACGTAACAGTCGGAGAAACTGGATGGCATTCTCGCCAGCAACTTTTGCAATGTCGGCGTCCTCATTCCATTCACGAATCAAATAAGCCCCACCGTTACGTCCAACGTAGAGAGACTTCGTGTATTCGAATCCGGCACCACTATCATTAGTCCACACTGAAAGAAAGCCGAGCTGCGGAACTTCAGCAAGAAGAGTTTGCACCATTTCTCTATAGTGTGCCTGTACACTTGGGTGGCTAGTCGTCATGTTGTAACGTGGCTTAAAACTTCTAAACGGGTGATCCACCCGCGCGCCACGTAGCATCGGATACTCGTCGAAGAATTTTTCCGGCACTGAACGAGGTTCGAAACAGAAGAGTCCAGGCACTAAACCGTAGGTCACCGCAAGGGCGGCATTCGCCTTGAGATTCGCAAGGTTCTCTGCAAGCCACTCCTTTGGATAGAGACCGGTGTTGAGTTTGCTCGCGACAAACTGATCGAGCGCTGGGCCATACGTGTAAAACATGGGATAAATTTCGTCGGGTGGTCCGGTCTCGTAGCCGTGTGCCGAAGCCAACCCGTTAACTTCGATATGAGTAAATCCTCTTGCTGCTAACCGCTCAACGTAGGCTGATGGATCGCGCTGAAATTGAATCCGCCCTTCCTGTGTGAGCGTGAAGTCGAACAGGCTGCGTTGCCAACTGAACGCCACTGGCATTCGACGACCCTGTTCATAAAATTCGACAGGATCATCTCCAAGACGTGTGAGAAGATTTGTCGCACTCCCAAACAGCAGAGGTAAAGCCGTCACCGCAAGAACCCCACAGCCTTTTTCATTTACACGAATAAAGACTTCCTGCCTGTGATCGTTGAGTAGCCCTGTGCGAGGAGTGGGAATCTGAAACACGCCAGAGCTTTGTTGTTCCAGATTGGTGTGGCTCGCTTCAATTACAGCATCAACCTTCGTCGCAATTCGCTCTGCGACCAAGTTCACCACTGGCGGTGCATCCGGCTCGATTTGCACGGTGCTTACACAAGCTAAAGCTTCGGAGACCGTTTTCATGAGTCCACGCCGGCCGCCAACTCGATCAATACATCTGCTTGGCGTTCAACATCAAGATCGATATTCACGTAGTTGCTTGATTGCACGCACGTGTTTTTCCAAGAAGTCGGGAGGTTGCTCACTGTCACCTGAGTTGCAACGCGCCCCTCTGGAAGCAAGACATGTAGAGATGCCATTGATTGTTCTGCGAACACGGCAAAGCGTATAGCTTGTTCCTCAGCCTGATAGTGATATCCAATTGACTTACCCGACTGGGGATACTCTAACTGAACCTCGGCGTCTTCAACATCCGCAGCCGCCCATCGAGGTGCAAGCGTGACTCTGTCAAATCCCTTGCCATCATCAGTTATCCCAACCAATCCCTCGACCAACGCGTACAGCATGGCTGATGACCCCCAACCATCGGTAGGCTGAGCTTCCGGACTCGTGCTTGTCTCAACACTCGCGGGTGCACCGTTTGGGAAATACCATAAATAGGTTGCCTGGTTCTCGCCGATCAGATTCCAATACCGTCTTAAAATATCGACCCCATATCTCTCAAAACCATTTTCAAACGCCGCTCGAGCTAGCTCGCCACCGACCAGTGGCATAATGCCGCCGTTCACATAGGCTCCTTGCACCAGTTTCTCATCGCCGAAAATCCCGTTAGGAAATGGTGGGTCGATCGAGAACCATTCAGCAAAAGCAGCGGTCGTCTCTCGCCGGCGGCGATATTCCTCAATAATCGATACCGCTTTCTTTAAATCTGTAAGACCGCGATTCACATCCATTGGATTGCTGAGGCTCAGCTGCTTGCTCTCGTCCACACCAGAAATCGTGATCGGTGTCCGTTTAACAAAATGAGTGTAGAACGTACCATTCCAACAAACTTCGTTCGCACGAGCTTTCAACTCGTCAGCCTGGTGAGTCCAGTACGCTCCGCGATCCTTCTGGCCAAAGTACACGTACAATCCTGCCAAGATCTGAAAGGCCTCGTAGTAACCACTATTATCTCCGTGCATGATGCCCCAAAAAGTGTTGTCATCAATCTGAAATTGAAGCCACTCATGACGACCGGCGGTATACGCAAAGTCCCAGGTGTCGATCGTGTAGGCACGTTTTACAAGTCCTAGTTCCGCATCCCAATACCAAGGATGCGACAAAATGTAGCTCAGGGCCCGGTCCATTACTGGTAAGAGTTTGCGAATCCATTCGTCGTCGCTGCATGCCTGCCACGCAAGCCAGGCGGCTTTCACAAAACGGTACTCGACATCAGCTTCAACCGGCACGCGGACGTACTTCGTCCAGTTTTCTCGTTCGCAGGGTAATTTTTCTGGAAATGTCGTGAAGTAATCAAAGATCCGTCCACTCGCAGATTGAGTCTCAGCAAAATGTTCAACCACGCTTACCGCATCGTTATGGAAATATCTTCCCATTCGTAACATGTCACAGTGATCGCGAATCCAAATAGACTTCGCATCCGGTGTCCGAAATCCACTCACTCGTCGTCCATCAACGACGAGTTCCATAACGTCTTGCTGAAGAAACGTGCTGGTAGTCTCGAACAACCTGTGGAACACAGGATCGCTCGTCCGTAAATAACTTGATTTGTGGCTAGGGTTCAAGCTGCACCCGTCCGCGCCAATAGCGCATCTTTCCAACACCGCTGGCATCCTTGCTACCGTCGAATGCGAGATAAAAGTATGACGGGCTTCCTTCATAGAGAACCTGATCGCCGTGAGTTGCCTTGGTGAGGTTGGTAATCGTGAAGCTTAATTCGTTCTCATTCTTAACGGCAAAAAGAAAGTCGCCGTTCGTCTCGATCTCATTAAATCGTATTCGGCCCGCCTCGTAGGTATAGCGAGGACGCCGCCAATCGCGACTAATGTCCATCCGGAGATCTTCTTTTACACCGACCAGAATCTGTCTTTCGCCCATATCGATTTCTACCCCTAACCCAGAACCAGTCGGTACGGAGTTCACTAGGTGAATTCGGCCTACCCAGGATTCCGGAGACTCGCTTTCATCGTGTGGGACAAGCACAGTCACAAACCCCTCGGTTTCACCCAGCTCGAAATGATGAGCGGTTGTCTGATGGATCAACATTTCTTCCTGATAATGACGCGTCTCGGGCTCCGTCCCTTCGAGCCTGTAATGGGTATCTGGAAAATGGATGAGGAGATGACGGTCCTCGCTCAGTTCTTGATTCCGAATGCGATCGTAAACCGTGTCGTACCAATGCTCGCCTTGTTCGAGAATCTTTCGCGTGTGCCATAAGTTCGCCAACGTAAAGTACTCTTCGGTCCGAGCCTTCAAAATGTCAAAGACGATAAACAGTTCCGGATCTTTTACATAGGCAATCACTCGATCCCATTCGAATCCCCAACCATCATCGATCATTCGACTTCGACTGTAATCAATGTCAGGCAAGTGCAAGAAGTCAACCTTCTGTGTCCTCACTCGCCGATACGAACCCGCGTTGTGAAGAAACTCTAGAATAGGCTGACCCGGTACGGCGCCTGGAGTATCCAAACGCGCTTCTCCTTCAGCCTGGCCCATCCAAATCTTTTCAGGACGAACCACAAGTCGGTTGTGAAAATAGTCTTGGCGATAGGCTCCGAACGGCCCACTCGGCATATAGTCACGATACCCTCCGTCGTGAAGTAAGACCGACCCTCCTGACATCAACAATGTGATGCTGTTCTCGTCGGCGTGCCCATGCGTCATTTTTTCTTCTTCGACAGGGATCGTATCGCGAAGGTAATCTCTAAAATTAAGGCCTCCGTCACCTTCATCACGGTAGTTCAGCAACAGATACGTCGACTCAGGATCCCATCCATTGCGAAATACAATCTTCTTGCCTTGTACATCCTCCATAACTTCCGCTGATAAATGCGTGGGGACTTCGGGGGAAACGTCATCAGTTCCCCAACGGTGACAATCCAATAAAAAGTATCCTAATCCCACATTCGTCGGATTATCGAAATCCACGAATCGTTCGGCGATCACACTTGCAGCCCACTTTAGGTTCGGATCATCGTAGGCGGCCGCCGACGCCTCAAAGAACACCAAAAAATGTTGCCAATTGGACAGCCAGTTGGCATCACCAAAATCCGGAACCATGCCAGCCGGTGCCATTAGATTTACGAAGTACCGACTGTAGTAGTACATCTCAGGTGTTCGGAATAGCGCCGACAAACGACCGGTGACATCAGCATGTCCCATCAGAGCGTAAAGCCAAATTCCGTGGTAGTGCGTAGCGTCCTCGATCTCCCAACTACCCCAGTTGTCATCTGCCAATGCCCTATCCTGCATTCGCCAAACCGACGCGCGTGGGTGATTTGGCATGGCTCGCACAGCCCACGCCAACGACTCCGCTCGAAGCATTGTCCGATTCATGGTGCCCCACTCGACGGTTCGCAATAAATACTCCATGCTATGTCCGATCAACTCGCCTGCCTGTCGCGCTTGATCTGGAGAAAACTGATTAAGACGATTGAGTGTCTCAAAAGCCTTGATGTAACGCATCACGCGAAAAAAATCAGGCAGTGCCGGAACACCATTTGCATAGTCAGGACGACGAGCAATGGAATCCTGAGGATATTCACTCCGATAGTTGCCATATTCGATCATGACGTGCTTTGCTCGCTCTGCGTAAACCGGCACTCCCTCCTCTTCAAAGAGATAGGCATAGATGACAGCCATTTCAAGCAAGCGGTTTGGTGGCCGATAGCCGAAAATGCTTCCAGAATCAAAATTGTCTCGCCAGTCGTCTATCAGATTGTCGTAATTGTCCCAGGTCCAGTTGGCTGACTCGCGCGCATACTCCAGGTACATATCCCGCGTGGCTGACGTTTGAGCCATACTCGGTCCCGCACTCAACAAAATCGCGCACGCCCATAGGCCCATTATGATTCGTCGACTTCGGTGCATCCTCGCCACTCCCTTCGTAACTATTCGCACAACCTGCTTTACCGAATATTCACCATCATCCAGAGCAAGAACACAATCACCCCAACCAACACCCAACTGCCCCCAAAACCAATGTAGTCCATTTTCATGGGTTTCATGATCTCCCAGCCTGAGTTTGGAAACAGTTTATCGCTATCGAATTGACGTGGATGGGCATAAGCCGCTTCCAGTGCCGAGGCATCTCCCTCAGGAGTCGGTTGCACCGGCGTATGTAGCTTTGCAAAGAAGCGGTCAAGCGCTTGCGTTTGAACCGGAATGGTCAGGGCACTAAACAAAAACAACAGAACGAATGGAAACAGCGCCGCAAAGAAAAATCTGAGTGCAATCAACCATGACCGCGGGGTGTCACGAAAATCGAGTCCCAACCAGCTCAACACCCACACTTCTGCATTAAATCGACCGACACCCACTCGAGCCGAAGACGGATCGGCTGGGTCTTCTCGTGCTACAGCATCGAAGAATATGGCGCTTCGCGGAATCTCACGACTCTTCGTAATGAGGTCGCCCACCTGTGCGGCTCGTCCAGCTTCCACGTCGACCGCTATGGCTGGTTCTTGCACTTCCACCACTCGCGCTTGCGTTTCCTGTAAAAACTCAGGGTGATGTCGCGACCAATCCATCGTGGCAAATAGATTTGGAACCACTAGATAAATGACCACGCAGATCGCAACCTGCATAATCACAGCCATTCGAGTCAGCCCTCGCCAAATAAAGCCTAGCCAGATTGCTGCTCCAAAAATTGCAGGTACAGAAATCACATACCGAAACAACTCCAAAAGGTCATCCACCAAGACGGCCACCGCAATGCCCCCCACGAGGGTAACGGGTATGAGTAGTCTCCCCACCAATAAGTAGTGCGCCTCGGATTGATTAGGTCTTAGTGGTTCGTATAGGTTCCGGATAAACAGGGCCGAATAGGAAACTGCCGTAGCATCCAGGGTAGACATGTTGGCTGCGAGAACACCTACCATCATTAAGCCGATCGCTCCCGGGGCAAGGAGGTCATACGTCATGTATCCCCAAATCAGATCGGGGTCATGCAAATCACCAGCATACAGACCAATAGCGAGCAACCCTGCCAGAGCCCAAAAGAGCATGATAAACCGTTTGAAAAACATGCCGCCGATCATGCCGAATCGCGCTGTGTTTTCATCCCGTGCCGAACCCGCGGTCTGCATTCCCGTAGCGACAGCGATAATGGATACGAGGTTTGCGAGAATCATCGCGAGGATCGTATACCACCCATAGTCGCTGAGTGCAGCCGAACCAAACAAGTCGAACATGAAACTGGGCACGGTCGCATGCAGCCCCTCGAACCCACCAATCTTATTTAAGCCAAGTGGAATCAAAATTAACGAAAACAGTACGATAAATATGCCTTGAATCACATCGGTGATAGCCGCGGCACGAAATCCACCCAGCATCGTATAGATCGACACCACAAACGCGAAGATGGCATAAAAGACCAGTGGATTCGTATGCGAGATCAGTGAGCGCAGCTGTCCCAATTTCCTCCGTTCATCCAATTCTTCCCAACGATTACGTTCATCTGTTGTGAGTTCTTCCTCTAATCGCTCAGTCAATTCGTTATATTCGAGAAAGGTTTGTACGTCGTGACGTTCTTCATCCGTCCATTCCGTTTCGGCTTTCGGAGTAACCGCCATGAAAGTTTTCCCGGCCACCATGAAGCCCGCACCTCCACCAATAATTGAAACGAGCAAAATAAACACCGCAAACGATCCGCCAAGGAATGGACTCTGAAAACGCTCTGTAAAGTAATCACCAATGGTCGTTAAGCGAACCCTTCGGAAAAATAGAGTTTGAAACCAATAGAACGGTGTGATGAACAGGACAAGAAATTGAATCCACATGCCCCCGATGCCCTGACGATAGATTTCCCTGGATACGGCTACGGCCTGATCTGCGTTTGTCGAGGTACCAAAGTTGAGGAAAAACTGATAGAACTTCCCTAACCGTCGTCCCGCGAGAAAAAACTCTTCTCGATCCCGAGTCTGTGCTCCAACTCGTTTTCCAATCCAGATGATAACGATCAAATATCCAAGTAGGATTGCCACGTCGAGCGGATGAAGACCCAGAAGGGTCATGAACCTACCTCTCGTGACGGAAACTGGTCATAGTTTTTTAGATCGACGGTTCGTCCGCGCACACTCAAGGACCCCTCGATTTCACTGGGCAGAACACCAAGCTGATAAGCTTCCTGAAAGTCAGCATCGAGACCAGCAATCCAGCACCGATCTGGACCATGTGCCATACGCCGACGGTCGTTTGAGACAGTCAGAATTTGACCAAGCGATTCATGAACGCCATTTGCGCATAATGTCTGAGCCAGTGCCGCCTCGGGACCGCAAGAGACTGGTTGAGCTGTCCTCACCGAACGAATGGCTTCATCCAATTTCACAAACTGTCCGTCTGCAGCTGGCGACGGGTACGTGTCTACGCAACGCGTGCCATCCTCAACAACAATTTCGTTCATTTGTCCGTGAGTGTTCGCATTGAAAGTTACGCGGGCTTGCTCAAATTCGAGTTCAAACCGAGGTCCCTGAGACTGTTGTGAAGCATGAGAACCATAGAACAGGATTTCGACGTTCTCTGCAGTCCGTGCACGGCAGGCGACCGTATCGAAGCTCTCAATATGGTTTACACGACAAGCCTCTGCGGTAACTTCGATCGGAAGCGCGCTGGTGCTAGCTGTTGGACCCACCAAGAAAAAAAGATTATGTAAAAAATGAGCTTGCGCATTATTAAGCGGACTATCGAGGATCCAGCGCCCTGTTACCGCCTCGCGAAGTTTCCCCGCCCAAGTATTACGTTGATAGTAGGACGTTGTTCTGGGCCATAGACAAATCGTCTTCAGTCGAATCGGTGCACCAAAGCGTCCCATCCGAATATCATTCTTGAGCCCTTGGATACCTCGCGAATACGACCACTGATAGCCAATCCGCACCGACCGATCTGACCGGTCACATGCGTCCATAAGTGCTTTGGCTTCCTGAATTGCCGAACCAAGTGGTTTCTCGCACAACACATGACATCCATGCTTTAACGCCAGCACACTCTGGGGAATATGGTGATGAATCGGTGAAGCGATGACCACCAAATCGGCTGCATGTCCAGCCTCAAAGCAGTCCTTCAGTGATTTATACACCGGCACGGCATCGGGAAAACATTCTAAGGAGCGGCAATCACGACTCCAGTGCGGGTCAACAGCACCAACCACTTTAATAGCATTCAAAGGTTGCTGTGCTAGCACGTCAATGTAGTCAGCACCATAACCATTGATGCCAACCATGATTATGTTCACGGGTGCTGTCACGATAAACCCGCATCAGCAACAAGCCGCTTTGCAGCAATCAGATTTTGACTCATTCTCGCCTCACACAGTGCAGGCCAGTCCGCGCGTTCCGTCGGCACACAGTGGTCGGCTTGTTGGGTTCGACGCGCAAGCGTTGCGATCGCTGTCATCTCTTCTTCAGTGGCATCTGGAAATTTTGCCAAGAAACCCTCGTCTCTAATCGGCAACGAAAATGAGCCCCCATGATCTTCCACCGACAGATGAATCGACCGATCGCTACGTTCCAGATGGCGAATCACCCCAGAAAGATCGACCATTCCTTCCCCTATGGCAGTCGGAAAGGTTTCCCAGCCCGCTGGCACACTCCGAACCCCACCATCCTTCAGATGCGTCGACACCACCCATGGCAATATTCGCTCGGTCGCCCGAACTGGTTCCTCCAACATCGTCAACACATTCATCGTGTCAAGAACCACGCCCAGCCAATCCCCTGGACTCGCGTCGCACATCTCAAACAGTCGAAGCAGTTCATAGGTCGTAAACTCGAAATGCAATTCGATAGCGAGAATGACTCCGTGATCACGCAACATCTCCCGCTGTGCCCGTAGCGCCGTGGCCGTCTCCCGGAGCAAAATCTCCGTCGAAGGGGCGACGTCGGCCCACCGCATGAGCCCACCAGAACATGACCGAACAATCTGAACTCCCAAGTGTTCGGCTTGTGTCGCCACTATGTGATTGGCATCAAACAAATCACGAACCGACCAGTTCGTCATATCGCGCGGAATATGTCCAGCACCGCCCCATTCAAGGTAGAGACTTTCTGATTCGGCAAACGTCCGAAGCTCCTGAAGGCAACCGTGGTCTAATCGTTGTTGCCATTCTGGCTCAAACCCAGAAAAGTGCACTCCATCTGCTCCGTGATCCACGGCCCATCGCAAAATATCCAACGGAGACAACTCAAGAGGACTCAACCCGTATTGATCCAATCCCACTTTCCATGGTTCTAATCGCTGCCCCCGGGTCGTCTTCGTCTGGCTAGAGGACACGCTTGTACCTTTGCACGCACGTGCGCAACACCTCGTCTGGATCGCGCCGCCACCAATTTGTCGAAAAAATTTCAATCTCGCAGCATCCTTCGTACCCTGCTGCAAGAACCATTTGATAAATTTGCTTAAGATCAATAACGCCATCACCAGGCATCCCTCGATCTCCAAATATCATTTCGGTAGGCACCAGCCAATCAGCACAGTGGAACGCAAAAATGTGTTTGGTAGCGCCTGCCCGTTGAATCTGTCGAGTCAAATCAGGGTCCCCCCACACATGATACGTATCAATAGCCACACCCACATCTCCACCAAGCTGTTCACATAAATCAAGGGCCTGCTTCAGCGTATTGATACACCCACGGTCCGCTGCATACATCGGATGCATCGGCTCAAGCGCCAGGCGTACATCCTGGTCGCGTGCATACTCTGAAAGAGTTGCAAGACCGTCCGCAACCTGCCCCCTTGCGTACGCCATGTCAGAGGTCCCAGAAACTAATCCCCCCACCACAAGAACTAAACAATCCGCACCCAGCGCACGCGCCTCGTCAACCGCCTGATAGTTATCATCCATATTTAGTTTTGCATCAGCCGTAAAGAATCCTCCTCGGCACAACGAAGACACTCGAAGACCATGGTCGGCAATCATCTTGACTGCCTCGGACACCCCTAACTTCTGCAATTGATCACGCCAAGGTGCAATTGCCCGAATCCCATGACGCGCACAGCCCTGAATCGCCTGGTCGAGTTTCCACTGCTCGCGAATCGTCGCAGTATTCAACGACAACTCCATCGCCGGGTGCGCTTGTTTGTCCGTCATACCGTAATTCCCTCAGCCCGACAAAGTGTGTCCATTCGAGTGACCGCTAACTCCGGATCTTGAAGGAGTCGCGCCCTAACGGCCAAACGAAAAATCTCTGCAAGATGGGGCAATGACCGTTTGGTTTCTTGACCGCCCAGCATGACAAACTCCTTCTGATATCCATTGAGCCAAGCCATAAAAACAATTCCAGTTTTATAGAACTGCGTGGGTGCACTGAATATATGTCGGCTCAATGGGACACAGGGTGCAAGAATTTCATCAAAGCGATCACGTCTACCGGACGCTAACTCGCTCAAGGCCGCGCTTGCTGCCGGAGCAATCGCATCGAAGATGCCAAGAAGCGCGTCCGAATATCCAAGGGCATCACCACCAATCAATTCGGCGAAATCAAAATCATCACCCGTATACATTCGAACTGATGCGGGCAGCTCGCGCCTCAGTGCAATCTCTTTAGTCTTGTCCAGCAGTGAAATCTTGATGCCATCAATACGGGTAGCGTGAGCACGAAGAAGCGCTTTGACGGCTTTGAGAGCTTCGTCAATTTGCGAATATCCCCAATAACCAGCAAGAGCCGGATCAAACATCTCCCCTAACCAATGAATGATCACGGGCTGTCGCGCTTGCGTTAGAAGTCGTTCATAAACCATCAGATAGTCGTCTGGCGATTGCGCTGCAGCACACAAAGCTCGACTTGCCATCAAGATAATTCGCCCACCCTGGGCTTCGACCCACGCCATCTGTTCTTCATAGGCTCGAATGACATCATCTAACGTGACATCGTCCGTTCTGATGAGTTGATCGGTTCCACAACCACAGACCACTAACGCATTTTTTCGTTTCGTACTCGCCGAGAGGGTTCGTTGAATAAGTTCACGGGCCTGTAGCCAAGAAAGCCCCATACCGCGTTGCGCGGTATCCATCGCTTCCGCAACTCCAAGATCGCAATCCCAGAGATGTTCTCGAAACTGTAACGTAGCATCCCAATCAATAACTTGAGGCAAGTCCTGACAACCCACAACGTGCGCGGCCGCGTACACAATCCGATTCCGCGTCCCTCCAGCCACGGGGAATGGTGTGCTTGCCGGCATCTCAAATGTTTCGAGCGTGCCATCCATCTTGGGGAGCGTTAGTCTAGGCATAAGCTAATGACTGGTTACTCGTTCGCGCCATCGACGTCAACCCAGACTCGCCGGCGCCAACTCTCCATTGCAGCCTCGGCCAGTTCCACACCTTTGACACCTTCTTGTAAGGTGTAAGACCATGCCGCGTCCTCATAGAGATGTCGGATGAATTGTTCCCACTGAGTTCGAAAACCATTCGGATAACGGTGCTCGGGTTGATAGGGCTTCCATTGATCGCGAAACGACTCGGCTTGGGGCTCGTCCGGATTCCAAACAGGACGTGGAGTGTCACCCAGTGACTGAGTCCGACACCAATTCAGACCGGCCACAGCTGAACCCTCTGTCCCATCAATTTGAAAGACTGCCAAGTCGTCTCTATTAACCCTCGTACACCAGCTGCTATTGACCTGGGCAACCACACCGCCTTTCAATTGCATCAGTGCATAGCTTGCATCGTCAGCGTCCGCAACATAGGAGTCTCCCGCTTCGTCCCATCGTTGCTGAAGATGGGTCGCGCCCAGACACATCACCGATTGCACGGGAGCAACGAGCCGGTCCAGCACATAGCGCCAGTGCGCCATCATGTCGAAAATAATGCTCCCTCCATCACTCCTGCGATAGTTCCAACTGGGTCGATTGCTGGTTCCTGTTTGACCATCAAATACCCAGTACCCAAAATCAATTCGCACCGAAAGAATGCGGCCAAAAAACCCCTCAGACTTTAGTTGCGCTAGTTTCAATAACCCAGGCAAGAATAGTTTGTCCATCACGACGCCACTCTTCATCTTGCCTTGAGCAACCTGAACCGTTAGTTCACGGGCCTCGGTCAACGAAGCCGCGACTGGTTTCTCACAATAAACATGCTTTCCGGCTGCAAGAGCACGACCAAGAAGCTTCGCCCGCTGGGCTGTTGTACCGGCATCAAAAAACAAGGTGTGATCCGGTGAACCTAAGGCTGCAGCGTAGTCGGTGGTGTACTCGCTGAACCCAGTCTCACTTGCCAAAGCCGCCAGCTTTGCACCATTTCGACCAAGCAATAGTGGTTCGACTACGACTCGATCGCCATTGGTTAGTAAGATTCCTCCCGCCTCGTGAATCGCCAGCACCGAGCGTCTCAGGTGTTGAGTGCCTCCCATACGACCTGTGACACCATGCATCACGATGCCTAATCGGTGTGTCGTCATATGCCCAAATATAGCAAGCAACGACAGGAAGCGCGAGACGAACCGCATTCAGCGCTGCTGCGAACTACCAGATTCCGGATATAGTGTGACCGTGAGATCTACTATGTTCTGGGAGAAACCCATGTTGCAGACTCGCCGCCTTACTGATATCTCGTGCCTCCTTCTAATATGTTGGCACCTGTTAGCCTCTTCGTCCTACGCACAAACACCGACGAGTCTGGAACCGACCATCTTCGACTCCATGGAGTATCGACATATCGGACCCGTGGGCAACCGTGTCAGTGCAGTTGTGGGCGTCCCTGGCGATCGAAACATCTATTACGCCGGTGCAGCATCGGGTGGAATTTTTAAGTCAATCGACGGTGGGATTCACTGGGAGCCCATTTTTGACGATCAGCCAGCTGCCTCGATCGGCGCCCTGGCCATTAATCCAGTGAATCCAAATATTGTTTGGGCGGGTACTGGAGAGACATTTATTCGCAGCAACATCTCCCACGGCAATGGCATATATCGATCGACCGACGCCGGCAAAACTTGGCAGCACATGGGTCTCGACGCCACCGGGCGCATTGGTCGCATCGTAGTACATCCCACGAATCCCAACATCGTGTTTGCGGCCGCTCTTGGTCATGGTTACGGCCCCCAGGAAAATCGAGGCGTCTTTCGTTCCCAGGACAACGGTCTGACTTGGGAGCACGTACTGTTTATTGATGAGCACACCGGCGCGTCTGATCTCGTAATAGATCCAAACAATCCACAGATTCTGTTTGCAGGCATGTGGCAACTACTCATCCAAACTTGGGGTAGAGAAAGCGGTGGACCAGGAAGTGGGCTCTGGACTTCTCGCGATGGAGGTAGCACCTGGCATGAACTAACTGGAAACGGCTTGCCAAGCAAACCGCTTGGCAAGATTGGTTTATCGATGACGCCCATCGACTCAAATCGCATCTATGCACTCATCGAGACAAACGCGGACGCGAACGTCGACGACCACGAAGGCGTACTCTGGCGTTCAGACGATGGTGGCGATCACTGGCAGATGGTGAACGCGGACCATACTCTCGCACAACGACCGCTCTACTACACCCGGGCAACGGTCGCACCAGACGACCGTGACGAAATTCACTTTCTTTCGACCCGACACTCCGTTTCTCTTGATGGTGGCCTCACGATCACCCGAGGCACAGCCGGAGGTGACAACCATGATATGTGGATCGATCCATTGATTCCTGATCGTATGATCGTGGGTCATGATGGCGGCCTGTCCATTAGTACCACCAGAGGTGAAAGTTGGTGGCGACCGCGGATGCCGATCGCCCAGATGTACCACGCCTACACGGACAACCAAGTTCCATATTACGTATATGGCAATCGACAGGATGGCCCCTCCGCTCGTGTACCCAGTAATAGTCTCCAACAAGGCGGAATTCCAATTGGGTTAATGCATTCGGTTGGCGGTTGTGAGTCCGGTTTTGCAATTCCTGATCCCGTGGAAAACAACATCGTGTGGTCAGGTTGTTACGACAGCATCCTGGAACGGTACGATCTCAACACCGGGCATGCCCGCAACGTCAGCGTGTGGCCAGACAACCCTGAAGGATGGGCCGCAGCCGACGTCCCATACCGATTTCAATGGACCTTCCCGATCGCAATTTCTCCACACGACCATAACCGGGTCTATGTGGGCAGTCAGTACGTCCATGTAACGATGAACGGTGGACAGAGTTGGGACATTATCAGTCCAGACTTAACCACCAACGATAAAAGCAAACAACAGAAGACCGGCGGCCTGACCCCTGAAGACGTCAGCCCGACGTACGCTGCCGTCCTGTTCGCCCTCGCCGAATCGCCGCTAGCGGAAGGTGTGCTCTGGAGCGGCTCAAACGACGGTCTTGTCCACATCACTCGCGATGGTGGCGACACATGGACGAATGTGACGAACAATCTGCCGGAGTTACCGCCGTGGGGTACGATTAGCAACATTGAACCGTCTTCGCACGACCCAGGCACCGCATACTTCAGTGTCGATTTACATCAAATTGGCAACTTCGATCCATTCATCTATACCAGCACTGACTATGGGAGCACGTGGTCGAAAATCAGCGACACCATCCCGACCAGTCCGCTCAGTTTTGTCCACGTTGTCCGTGAAGATCCCGTACGGCCAGGGTTGCTGTACGCCGGAACTGAAAACGCGCTGTACGTCTCGTTCAACAACGGGGCACAGTGGCGTTCCTTGCAATCGAATCTGCCACACGTGCCTGTGCACTGGTTAACAATCCAGCCACACTTTAATGATTTGGTCGTTGGCACCTATGGCCGCGGCTTTTGGATTCTCGATGACATTACTCCATTGCAGCACTGGACCGAGGCGAGCGGCACTACCAACACACATTTGTTCACTCCACGACCAGCGTATCGGTTTAGAACTCGTAAGAGTGTCATGAGTCAACCTGAGGACTCGGGAAGTGGCACGAACCCAACCTATGGTGCCTCTTTGCATTATTACCTTGGCAAGGATCTAACAGACACCGAAGAGGTGACGCTAACGATTCACAACGCTGCCGGTGACAACGTCCGGTCACTCTCGAATTTATCAACCACTGCCGGGCTGCACCGTGTGTTCTGGGATCTGCGCTACGCAGAAACGACCCAACCGAGGATTCGGATGCCTGCCATCGGACATTCCCACGTTCGTCCAGATCCCGAAACCGAAACTCGTCCGATCGGTGATGGAAGTCGTCTGGCTATTCTGTCCCCACCTGGCGATTACACAGTAAGACTGGTCGCTGGTGACACTACGCTGACTGAACCGCTCAGGGTTTTGAAAGATCCCAATTCTGCTGGCTCTGAAGCGGATATTGCCAAACAAATGATCCTGCTCTTTGAAATTCGGGATGCGCTCAACGAAGGAGTCTCCTTGATTAATGAAATCGAATTGATCCGTGAGCAGCTCGATGCACAAGACGGATGGCTCGACAATCACCAGGAGGCAGACGCGATTCAGGAACAGGCACACGCGCTAAACGAACGCTTAATCACGCTCGAAATGAATCTGAGTGACCTTCGCCTGTCTGGTGGCTCCGCGAGACAAGACTCCATCCGCTGGCCTAGGCAGTTGTTGGCAAAATTAAGCAGCCTCGCGTCGTACGTGGGCCAAACGGATTTCGAACCCACGACGCAACAACGTGCCGTGTTCGAGAATTATGGAGAACTTCTAAACACCTACCAATTACGCATGACAGATATTCTCAACGGCGATGTAGTGGAACTAAATCGCAACCTGGAAACCCTTGGCCTAGCAGGTATACTGCGCCAAGAACCAGACGAGTAACTCACCGCATTCAGAAAGACAGAAAGAATTTTCCGTGACACAGCCCCAGGCGAAGGAATCATGATGACGTTACCAACAGGACTCCTAAAGTTGTTCTCTCCTTTTTTTGTGTTCTTACTGACCTCCGGGTTGCTCATCACAGATAGCTCCGCACAGTCAGTCGAAGAGCAAAGTCAGTCACGAAGCATCGACTTCCCCGACCCAGAAGGCTACGTCACACTTGTCGCCGACTTACATACTCACACCGTTTTTTCAGACGGCGATGTATGGCCAACGATTCGCATTGAAGAAGCTACAAAAGATGGCATAGACGTCATTTCGTTCACGGAACATCTCGAATATCAGCCGCACATCGAAGACATACCCCATCCTGATCGGAATCGGTCTTTCGAATTAGGAAAACTTGCTGTCAGCAATAGCGATCTAATGGTCATCAAAGGGGCTGAGATCACTCGCCAAATCAATGATGATTTAAAGGCGCCCGGACACATCAATGCCGTCTTTATCCAAGACGCCAATAAGCTGTACCGGTACGACGCCTCAAGAAAAGAAGAAGCACTTGCAAGATTCCGACCGCAAGCCACCACTCATAGTCCAGCGGACGAATACAATGCGATCGCCCGCCTATGGCCAGCGGAACAAGCGATGCAAGAAGCCAACGTACAGGGCGCGTTTGTGTTTTGGAATCATCCGGCTTGGTTCGCGCAACGGCCGGATGGCATCGCGACACTTGAAAACATTCATAAACAATTCATCGCTGAAGGACTCCTGCACGGTATTGAAGTGGTGAATATGCATTGGTTCTCAGAAGCCGCCTTGCAAATTGCGCTGGACAACAACCTAACCATTCTCGGAACGTCCGATGTTCATCAACTGATTGATTGGGATTATGAGCCTCACCACGGTGGGCATCGACCTGTGACACTCATCTTGGCCGAGACCAATACCGAAGCGTCCCTCAAAGACGCGCTGTTTGCGAGACGAACTGTGGTCTGGTTTAACGACCTTTTGATTGGGGAAGAAAGGAACGTGGCGCTTCTCTTGGAAGCAAGTCTGACAATTGCGTCAGCCTCGTACACTCCTGACACGACAATATTAGAGGTTACTTTCAGGAATGTATCGGATGCAACGTTCCAATTAAAGAATCTCTCTAGCTACACGTTCGCTGAAGACGATGACTATCTTGTCATTCCTCAACATAGCGAAACCATGATTCCGGTCAATGTCATCGAGCCCCTCATTGAAGTGATCCTGAATTCCAGTCTGCATTCTGAGGATATTTGAGTGTGGGCAGATGGCCATCAACTGGGGAGAGATGGTTGGAACTCTAGAGCACCCGTCCGCCGAGATTAGCAGTCACTCGTTGTCGCATAGCGAAAAGGAGGGTTACCACGCCACCAATTTCCCCCACAATATGGAGTACATGGACGAATGGCGAGATCTCCTGAAGGATGGGAGTGAGTTGCATGAGCACTGGAAAGCAGAGGCCAATCTAGGACAATTTTCAGGCGATGCGTTACTCGCCTCGTACATCCTTGCCCCGTTTTGTGGCGGTTTCATTTACATCAAGCCAAGGGAGAAAGTGAGCGGCGACAGGACCGCAATCGAAATGCACTCCATGGTCTGCGAAGAGCCTGAGCACCTAGTCAGAGAGATGGTAGGCCCCCTAGGGGGTGTAAAGGAGCCCCCTGCG
>ERZ651768.1271-NODE-1271-length-18592-cov-15.298461_pt1 | contig 18592 bp, 12 predicted proteins | sample MGYA00514754_ERZ651768 | MGnify/ENA metagenome assembly ERZ651768
ATAACTAAAAAATATAGGGTGTTTAATGAGTATTCCATTTGTTTTCTATCTTATTTTCTTTGATTTGTAATAGTTTAAATTTCCGTAAAGTGGAGTAAATTCTCTCTTAACAAGAAATACAGGAATATTGCTTAAGAAGTCCTGGTGAATTTGTTTTCTAGCACCAATGAAATCATTGGTAAATGAATCAAGATCAAAATATTTTTCCAATCCTCTCATAAAAGATCCAGCTATGAAAATACCACCATGACAATTATATAAGAGTGCTGCTTCTGATGAGAGAATAGCAAAACACTTGATATATCTTTCAATGAGATTAATGCATTGTTTGTCTTCAGTTTGAGCTCGTTGCAGAATTTCTTCTCCGGATAAATTTTCACCAATCAATTCATGAGCAATCCGAGAAATGCCTGGACCAGAGAAAACATCCTCTAATATTGTGAATTTTTCAGAAAATCCAATCTCAAAAATATCAAGATAGTGCTGAACCGAAGTTTGAGTATTACCAAGCTCAGTTGGATTAACATATTCAATATCATTGATTTTTGAATACAAGGCAGCTCCTAATCCTGTTCCTGGGCCTATGACAAATTTTGGTATCTCATATAGTCCTGAACCCTTTTTAAGAACCCTTAGATCCTTTTCTTTTAAACTTGAGAGTGAATAGGCAATAGCTTCCCAATCATTCAATAAATAACAATTTTTTATTTCAAACTTTTCCTTGATCTCTTTGACACATATCTTCCAATCTCTGTTGGACATGGTTATAGTTTCGCCATTTTTAGGACCTGCTACTGAGATAACTATGCTTTCAAGCTCGCCATTGGCTCCAGAAATTAATTGGCCAAGGATTTGATAAAATTCATCTATATGACTAATTTTAATCTTTTTGATATTAAAGATTTCATCCTCATCTAATGCGGCATAAGCAGCACGAATATTGGTTCCGCCTAAGTCAATAACTAAAAGATGTTTACCACCAGGTTGCATAAAATACTCCTAGAATCATGATGATTATAGCTGAAGCGATATTAAAAAATGATGAAGTTCTAAAGGACACTTCATCTAAATTAGTTGCTTTTTCATTATCTTTAAAGCCTTGTAGATAGGAGATAACATAGGCTGCAATACCAGAGCATATGAAGACAATACCAGCTCGGTCAATGAATGGTACTGAAGGGAAGAAATACCAGATAAAGAGCGAAAGTGCTAAAGACATCAAAGCTGCGACCAAAACTGATTGTGTTGTGGCTTTTTTGGAGAATAAAGCCAATAAAAATATCACCACAATGCCTGGTGTGAAGAACAAGGTAAATTCCTGAATAAATTGAAAGGCAGAATCAAAGCTTTCAAGAAGAGGCCTTGAAACAATTACAGCTAAAATCAATGCTGAAAGACTGGTTAGTCTGCCAACATTAACCAATGAATGATCATCTTGCTCTAGCTCAGGCTTTAAACTTCTAAAGATATCCATTGTGAAGATCGTACTAATACTATTAATCATCGAGCTTAGTGAAGAAACAATGGCTGCAATTAATGCTGCTACTGTCAGCCCGAAGAGTCCAGCAGGTAACAATTCCATCATCGCTGGATACACTGATGCTGAATTCTCAATATTTGGTCTTAATAAAACTGCAGCAAGACCTGGTAATACAACTACAGCAGGCATGATCAACTTCAGAAATGCAGCAAAAATAATCCCCTTCTGAGCCTCATCAAGACTCTTTGCAGCAAATGCTCTTTGTGTTATGTATTGGTTAAAACCCCAGTAACCAAAATGTGCAATCCATAAACCGCCAATCAAGACTGATAGTCCGGGTAATTTGTCATAAAATGGATGCCCGACTTCAAGAATCATGTCAAACTTTTCAGGAATGCTCTCCCAAAGAATAACAAATCCGTTAATGACGCCATCTCCTCCAGAGATTTCATTTAACGCTATATAGCTGACTGCTAGACCTCCAAAAACAAGCAAAACCACTTGAATAATGTCAGTTAGTGCGACTGCTTTCAGTCCTCCATAAAGTGAATATGCAACTGATAGAGATGCTAAGAATATCATGCCGACAAACATATCAATTTCAGCCAGAGCATTAAGTGCTGTGGCACCTAAATATAAAATTGAAGTCAAATTTACAAAAACATAAACAGCTAGCCAAAAAAGTGCTAGAACAACTTTTACTCGAGAATCAAAACGTTTTTCAAGAAATTGGGGCATGGTATATATCTTTTCTCTTAAAAAAATGGGTAAGAAATATTTTGCCATCACGATTAATGCAATCGCTGCTGTCCACTCATAAGTAGCAATTGCCAGACCAATGACATAGCCATCGCCTGACATAGCGATAATTTGTTCCGCTGAGATATTGGCTGCGATCAATGAAGCGCCAATAGCCCACCATGAAAGTGATCTACCAGCTAAGAAATAATCTTCGGTAGTTTTCTTGTGACCTTTTTTATCCCTTGAGACCCATGTAGCAATCGATATAATCCCGATGCAATAGATCACGATAATTGAGATGTCTAAAGTTGTAAATTTCATGCTCTACCTGAAAATAATACCAGGAGAGAGAGTGTCTCTCCTGGTAACTATAGATTTTAGTTAAAAGCTACTTCTAAAACCAAATTTGTATATAGGGCCATGATCTTGAGACAGGAAGAGCATTTCATTATGTCTTGCATATAACCTAGTAGACTCATCCGTAATGTTCATGGCATCAAAGAAAAAAGTCATTTTTTCATTTCTGCGATACTGGTATGAAAAATCAACTTGATTTCTCTCATCAACATATAGTGGCTGCTGATAATTACCAAAGCCTACAATGGTTTCTCCTCGTCGGTTAAGAGCAATCCTTGCTGTGTGCACTTCGTCCTCATAAAAGAAGGACAGATTAGCTGCATCACCTAAACCAGGTAAGATAAATTGCTCACCAATCGCATTCTTGTCAACTTTAACATCGCCTCCTGAAATGAAGGTCGCGTTAAATGTCATGCCATATGGTGTCCCTTCAAAGAAATGCTGAAGAGCAACCTCAAATCCTTTTACCGTGCCTGTTTCTTTATTATAAGGTTGAGTGATTTGGAAAGTTGCCAAGGGATCGCCTGGTTGTCCATCTATATAGCCAGGTTCACATCTCCACCAGCCATCATATTGACATTGACCCCAAGGGAAACCATTTGAGACATCAGTACCATTCGCCATGGCGACTGCAACCCAACCCATATGTTGGAAATCGTTCATCCATCCTTGAGCCCAAAGTGCTTGTTGGGAGACACAATGTCCAGTAGCTCCTGCGTCACCTGGGAACCCTGTTTGGGGACGTCCAGCTGCAACCCATTCATTGACACATGCAATGGCAGTTTGACCGATGGCAGACTGTGTGGGATCAGTTAGTCCGTCAACGCTTCCATCAAAAGTTCTTGATCCAATGAAATCTTTAATCTTTTTTCTGAAAAAATTCACGGCAAAATAACTACCTTCTGCATAATAGTTTTCAAAACTGAAATCAAGGTTGGTAGAAATCAGTGGATTAAGATCTGGGTTTCCGCCTGCAGCAGTCGCCTGTAGATAGTTTACATTGCCGAAAGCCATTTGAGATTTGAGATCCTGTAAACCTGGTCTAGCCATGGATTTTCCAATCGAAAATCTGACGACCTTATTTTCATCCAAGCCGAGTGAAGCTAAGAAACTCGGTAAAAATACATCGTGATCACCATATCTTGGAGCATCAATAACGCCAGCAGTCACATACGTAAGACCATTGATCATATCCCAACGAATTGTGCTTGGCTTGTCTTCTAGACTGGTGGATGCAGTTTCAGCATTCTCATAACGCAATCCTAAGATCATATTGAGTGGCCTATCCCCTAACGCACTTTCAAAATTTAATTGGATAAATGCAGTATCCAGTTCTTCATTAATCCTCTCATTGGTATCTACACCGCCAGCATCAAATGCTCCGGCATTAGCAATAAATGCAGCTACTGCAGCGTCTTTATCAATTTGAAAATAATAATCTGTTCCAATAGTTGGATTGAAGGAGTCCATAAAGCCTGCCAATGACTTCTGCGTGAAGATTGAGTCATCAAAATCAGCGGTTGTTGGGTTGATTGCCCCAAAAATTTGTTCTTTTCTGATATCCATGAATTGGTTATCAAGGCTTGAAAACCCAAAGTCTATGGATTTCAACTTACCATCATTTTGGTTTGTCCAATTGCCTGAGATTTGAAACTGCTCAATTTCATTCTCTTTTTCTGCATCCCGAAAATATAAATTAGATGCTAAATAGTTGGCAGCAGTAAAAACCGTATCATGAGAGAAAGTACCGATCCCATTTGCACCACCATTGGTATGAGTCACAGTGCCTTGAATGTCAGTGGTAAAGCCCATCTCATTTGGTAATTCAGTACCACTTTTCTCAGCAGATGAGTCATGGTAGTCAAATGACAGAACCAATGAATCATTCACATCAAATTCTGCATTAAAGCCTACAGACATATTATCTGAGTCAGTCTCACCCCAAATGAGTTGATGATCATAAGCCCTATTACCAACGACGACATCAGTGTAGGCTCCATTCTCATTAACCGTAGCCTGTTGTGTGTCCCATCCACCCAACCACGAACCAAACATTTGTCCAATTGACTCAAATTCAACACTTGAATAGGTCACATCCAACGTTGTGATCAATCGGTCACTCATTCTGAATTGAACAGTCGCTTGTGCGTTAGTCCTCGTGCGATCATTATCCTTAATTTGATATGCAGTTGGTTCTTGATAAAAAGTAACTCCATCAGTTCTTTGACTGTTATTAGTTACATTGGTAGCTGTCGATAATCTATCATATCCATCTGCAATGATTATTTGCGGATGAGAAAGCCAATTAGACTCTCTTGTACCTTCTTCTCTATTTGCTCTCTCTTGATAAGAACCTGAGAATGAAAAACCCCAACGACCTTTGTTTGTGGCATACAACAATGATGTTTCAAATGGACTACCTGCATCCACAGCGGTGGTGTCCTCCACATAATTAACACTGAATGCTCGACTGGTACCATTTACGTTGAGTGGTTTCGTCGTAACCATATTTATCGTTGACCCAATACCACCTGATGGCAATTTATTATTAGTTGCCTTAAAAATCTCAACGGCAGCAATACCAGGAGATGCAATATCACCGAAATTAAAAGAACGTCCACCACCCCATTGTCCTGGGACTGTAGGCATTTGACGTCCATTTAGAGTCACAAGGTTGAACTCAGGACCAAATCCTCTGACCGCAACTCGTTCTCCCTCAACATTACTTCTATCTATTCCGATTCCAACAACCCTGGCGAGTGATTCTGCAAGGTTGCCATCTGGAAATTTTCCAAAGTCTTCAGCAGTGATCACATCCATGACGCCAACATTGCTTCTTTTAATATCTATTGCATTCATGAGACTTGATTTAATCCCTGTTACTGTGATTTCCTCGACAGTTTTTTCAGAATCTTGTTCTGTCTCTTCTTGAGCATTTAGCAAAGCAAAAGGCATTAATAAGACAATTGCTGCTGATAAGAATTTCTTCATCGTAGATCCCCCACAAGTACTGACAATCACATACAGAGACTCTGCTAATTGTCATTTTTACTCAATAAAACTTAATAAACTCTCAATATTTATAGCATATTAAGAAGCAATATGACAGCGCTGTCAGACAACGCTGTCATATTATCTTTCTAGAATAGATTCTCTAATGATTAGGCTTGATTTAGGCTTTTGGTTCTCGAAAAAGTCTAGCCCTTCTAGTTCAGCAATTAATTTTTTAGCTGCAAGCTCTCCCATTGCTTCTAGTGGTTGCTTGATTGTGCTCAAAGGCGGATTCAACATTTGAGAGACAGGCGTGTCGTCAAATCCAGCTATTGAGAAATCTTTAGGCACCTTATAACCACTATCTAATATGACTTTCATAACTCCACTTGCCATCTCATCATTTGCTGCAAATATAGCGGTTGGTTTATCTTTCAATTTTATCAACTGAGTGCCGCACTCCAGTCCTGACTCATATGAGTTGTATCCTTGAATTACATATTCCGATTTTATCTCTAATTTTGCTTCAGACATTGCATCCATATACCCCTGAGTTCTCTTGAGAAGCGCTACATGCTCCGGATGGCCTTTGATCAAAGCAATTTTTTGATGGTTCTTAGAAATGATGTATCTGATCATTTCTTTTGTTGCTTCGTATTCATTTGTAATGACAGCATCAGATCTTGACTTTTCTCCACCAGGAGAAATTAAGACGCTAGGAATTTCGTTTTGTTGCAGCATGTTCAGAAACTCTCTGGAATCGGACAATGGCGGAGTAAGAATCATGCCCGTCAGTCGGGTTTTTTTTATAAGTTGTTGCATAACGGAAAGGTAATCCTTATCTGCCAAACTACAAGGATGGATTATGACCGCGTATTCTTTTTGATAGCAATAACCAAGAACCCCATCCATGATATGGCTGATGTAGACTGGGTTAGGATTATCATATATCAAGCCAATAATCCTGGTTCTCCCCCCAGCTAAACTTTGAGCAAAGACATTGGGGCGATAGTTAAGTTGCTCTATTGCTAAATTAACTTTTTTTAAAGTCCGAACTCTAACTCCATTCTCATTATTTATTACTCTAGAGACGGTTTTCGTTGAGACTCCAGCTTTCTTGGCAACATCAACAATTGTAGATTGTTTCTTTTTCACTATTAGTTTTGTCAAAAAAATACTTATTTATATTAATAACCATAAAACAGTCAGTGAAGCAACACTCTGATTACCTCACTAAATTAACTTTGATTAAGAAGTATGGAGTGAATTATTATGAAAAGTATTTACAGATTGATCACGATTGCATTAAGAAACGATGAAAATAAACAAACAGTTCTATTTTATTTTAGTTCCATTTATAGGATTAATTTTCTCAGTTGCGTTTTCTGAACAGCACCAGACCAAGGGTTATGATTCACAAATTATCAACGGGGTCAAAACTGCAGTCATAGAGAGCGATATTTTTAGAGTCAATAAAGTTTCATATTGCCGAGAGCGATCCATGAGTGAGCAAGTTTTATGGTTTGAAGATTTCGAGGATGGAAATCTCAATTCTAAGGATTGGCAATACGATGTTTCCAATGGATTTTTTGACAATGGCAAATTCATCTATGGTTGGGGCAATGCTGAATTGCAATATTACAGAGATGCTAAAATTGGAAATGAAGATTTTACAAATGATAATTTGCTCATTGAAGATGGATATTTGAAAATACAGCCAATTTTTCACAAAAGACCTTTTCAAAAACAATTTAACTATACCTCGGCAAGAATCAAGACTCAGAGCCTCAGATCTTTCACTTATCCCTCGAGAATTACCTTTTGTTTTAGAGTGCCAACGGGCACAGGTGCCTGGCCTGCTTTTTGGTTAATGCCTAATTATAAAATTCCATGGCCCCAGGGAGGTGAGATAGATATCATGGAAGCAAGAGGAAGGATAACCAATATCGTTAGTTCTGCACTGCATTTTGGTAACAACTTTTTTGATAAAGATTTTATAGTTCGTCAGGCTGTTATCCCGTCATCAGTAAAGTTTCAAGAAAAATTTCATTCAATCACAATGGAGTGGAAGGAAGATAGTATAAAGATGTTTCTCGACTCAGAGACAGAACCATATATGTCAATACAACGAGATGAGGAAGCATTTGAACAGTATGGATATCCATTCAATAATCAGTATTACTTGATCATCAATGTAGCAGTTGGCGGCAAATATGATGACTATCAGAATGACCGATCAGCATTTTGTCGAAATAAGGAATGCTCAAATAAAGCTGATCCAAATCAGCACAGATTCATCATTGATTGGATTGAGTATGAGTCAATCTCACCAGATCGATCAACTGAAAGTCACTGACTCGACCGACACAACATCAAATCGGCGCACTTCGGCTTGAGAAACAGTCACAAAAATTAGAGCTAGACCCGAGAGCAGCAGTTTGATCGCATTTTTGTGTTCTGACATCGACTAGTACCTATGGATAATTTGGAGGAGGCGTAAAACCTCCTATTTCTTGAGCCAATAAGCGAGCGAAATCTATGGTTATAAGGTCATTGTATTCGGCGCCAACTGCTTGCAAACCGATTGGTAATCCTGCCTTGGATGAACCGGTTGGAAATACGGTACTGGGTAAGTGTGCAACGGTGATAATGCCTGCCCAGAAGACTTGTTGAAAATAATCCTGGTCTTCATTATTAACTGTGAGTGTCCTTTCAAGATAACCACCATGATCGTGCGGAAATGCATCGGTTGGCATTTGAGGACAGATCAAGATATCCCATTCTTTAAAGAAACTGTCCCACTCGTTCCTAAGTCTAAATCGGTCGTTACTGTATTTCAGCCACTCACCATGTTCCTGGATGGTGAATCTGGCCATATCATTTGCAATACTCTGTTCTTCAGTTGAATTTTTACTGGTCTCTCGCATTTTCTCCTTTTCTTCCTCCGGCGTGGCTGCGCCCATTACACCCCACAGTAGGCTGTTATAGGTCTCAAAGCTTGCTTCAAAATCAATATTTGGGCGTGCTACTTCTGAAACTGTTGCGCCCAGCTTAGCTAAGGTGTCTGCTATCGATTGCACTCGGTCGGCCATTTCGGTAGACACTGGTGCCATTATGTGATCGGAAAGAATTGCAATCTTGAAGTCACTCAGTTTAGTTTTGCTAGGCTTCTTGAGGGCTAGTTGCCATCCACGACGATCTGTTCGGCCAGGGCCTGCTACTATATCCATTGATAAAGCGAGGTCCTCAGCGCTTCGGGCCATTGGTCCAACGACAGCAATATCAGCTGGCATGTAGCTACCGGGTAAATTATGTCCCTCGTCCGAGACAATCCCCCAGGTCGGTTTATGACCATAGATACCACAAAAATGGGCTGGGTTTCTTATTGATCCGCCGATGTCTGAACCTGCTTCCAGGCCTGTGAGGCCTGCAGCGAGAGCAGCTGCAGATCCTCCCGATGACCCACCTGGAGTCCGGGTTAGATCCCAAGGGTTGTTTGTGGTTCCGTACACCTCATTAAAACTTTGAAAGTCTGCCAAACTAAGTGGCACGTTAGTTTTACCAAAAAAGACTGCGCCTGCTTCTTTGAGGCGAGTTACGGAGTCCGCATCTGAATCAGCTATATTCTCACGAAACTCGGGGTAACCCCATGTCGTGGGTAGTCCTTCAATATTGTAGGCCTCTTTGATGGTCATGGGGACGCCGTGCAAAGGACCGAGATCTTGGCCATTGGCTAGTGCAGCATCCGCTGCATCAGCAGCTTTCCTGCCTCTCTCAAAATCTCTTACGACGATCGCGTTAATTTCGCCATCATAGCGTTCAACCCTATCAATGTATAAATCAGTTAATTCGCGGCTGCTCACTTCTTTAGCTTTGATTGCAGCTGCAAGTTCAGTGGCTGAAGAATATGCATTGACCATCTTAAGTCTCCTTATTATGAGTATAAATTGTCAATGGTGATGTTCGTCCTTTAAATCTTTCTCAATATCTTCATGATCCCCAACCATGATGTGGCTCCTGCTTTTAGTCACGTATTTTTCCAAGACAGGAATGAGTAAAAGTGGCAGTAATCCACCTAATACGATACCTAAAGTCCTGGCACGCATGGATGGATCTACTAAAGCTGCAACTAAATCTGCGATAACGTGGGCTAAAGCAGCACCAATGATGCCAGCTATGTACCCTTTGGTTATATTTTTTAACAGTCTGTTGATGCTCCAGCCAGTATAGAATCCTAGAATTACAAAACTGACATGCACAAAACCAAAAATAAATCCTGGAAGAAGTATACCGTCTCTAACAAGGCCAAAATTTTCTATAATCTGTTCCAATTGTCCGTCTAAAAGATATGTATAATTATTTAAAATACTATGAATATGCTCAATACCAATCGTTATTTTATCTGTTTTTGTCTATTGATAAGCTTTTTTTTCATAACTGGATTTGACACTCGTGTTGATTATCCAAGATCTAAAACAGTTGACGTCTTTGATATCTATCATGGGCAAGTAGTAACAGATCCATACCGATGGCTTGAAGATTTAGACTCTAGCGAAACTCAGAGCTGGGTTAAATCACAAAACCAATTTACTGACCAGTATTTAACCAATCTCCCTGAAATAGAAGCGATCAAAACAATTCTAGACAAAGCACTGGATCAAGAAACACAGTCTGTCCCCTTTCGAGAACAATCCAAGTATTTTTATTATTACAACAACGGAGATTGGCAGCAAAGCAAGCTTTACTACAAAGAAGATAACCAAGGTAGTGAAAAATTGGTCTTAGATCCCAATCAATTTTCTGAAGATGGGACAGTTGCTTTGAGTGGAGTTAGTGTCAGCTCTGATGCAAAACTGCTGGCTTATGCAATCTCTGATGGTGGCTCAGATTGGAAAACTTGGAAGATCCGAAACCTTGAAAGCGGCTTGGATCTGGAAGACAAAATTCTCTGGTCAAAATTCTCTGGTGCGGAATGGCTAAAAGATAATTCTGGTTTTTATTACTCCGCCTATTCAGAACCCCAAGCTGGGGCTGAATTACAGGACGTAAACACCAATCAAAAGCTTTATTTACATAAAATTGGCGAAAAACAATCCAGTGATCTTTTAATCTATGCAAGACCCGATGAACCGGATTGGGGTTGGGGACCAACGGTGAGCGAAGATGGAAATTACCTCATTCTCCATGTCAGTCAAGGCACCGATGAAAGAAATAGAATTTTCTATCAAAATTTAAATCATAGCAGCGATTCCTTTATCGAACTCATCCCGGAACTTAAAGCACAATTCCACTTCGTTGGCAACGAGGGAAGTGTTTTCTGGTTCTTCACCGACCTCAATGCCCCCATGGGACGTCTGATTGCAATTGATATTAGCAACCCTAAAGAAGAAAACTGGGAAGAAATTATCCCGGAACGGAACCATGCATTAAGAGAGGTTCACCTAACTTCAGGTTATTTTCTCTGTCACTATTTGAAGGATATATCAAGTGAAGTAGTGCTTTATCAAACAACAGGGGAAAGAATAGAAAAATTGGATTTTCCAATGAATGGGACCATCTCAAGCATATCCACCAAACCGGAGTCGAGCCAATTGTTCTTCTCATTCTCCAACTACATCCGACCGTCAGAGATTTTTGAGTATGACCTGTCTGTCAAGCAACTCAAAAGTATTTGGTCTCAGTCGGTTCCGGGATTCAATGCAGACGAGTTTACAAGTAAGCAAGCGTTTTACAAAAGCAAAGATGGAACCTTGATCCCGATGTTCATCTCGCATTTGAATGGTATTGAATTAAACAACGACAACCCCTTGTTGCTGTACGGATATGGGGGCTTTGACATTCCTATCCTGCCTAATTTTAGCACCAAATACTTCAGTTGGATGAAGATGGGCGGCATCGTTGCCGTTGCAAATCTGAGGGGTGGAGGTGAATACGGTGAAACATGGCATCGTCAAGGAATGCTGCACAATAAACAAAATGTTTTTGACGATTTTGCAGCTGCAGCTGAATACCTACACCAACAAGGCTATTCACAACCGAGCAAAACCGTAATTGAAGGACGCTCCAACGGTGGTTTATTGGTCGGCGCCAGCCTCCTCCAAAGACCTGAACTGTTTGGAGCCACATTACCCGGGGTTGGGGTTATGGATATGTTGAGGTTTAATAAATTTACTATAGGTTGGGCTTGGGAGAGCGATTATGGATCACCCGAAATAGAAGATGATTTCAAGATTCTGATAAAATACTCCCCTTACCACAACATTAAACCGAAAACATGCTATCCACCGACATTGATCACAACCTCAGCAAGAGACGACCGAGTGGTACCTTCCCACTCCTACAAATTTGCCGCTAGAATGCAAGCCGCACAAAGTTGCCAAAACCCTATTTTGATTCGGATAGAGTCACGTGCAGGTCACGGTGCCGGAACACCAAAAGACAAAGTGATTAATTACATATCAGACATGTATGGTTTTGCCCTGAACACGTTAACAAGTAACTAATTCGCAGCCCCAATCGATTCTTGGTATTATTTGAAAAAATTTGAGTGTATGCAATGGGTAAATATTCTTCAAAAACTCAGCTAATTATGCTGACTTGCACGGCAATTATAGCTTGGAATGAACTAACTCTAGCGGAAGATCAAATCTATGGGTTAACAATCCAAGGTGAATCAATTGATGTCATTGACATGCATATGCACACGGGTACCTGGGATGCCTTAACCGAACCCTATAAAGAAAGGTATTCTGAGAGGGTCCCAAAATTTTTGAGGTTCACAATGAAGTATCTATTGGGAAGTGGGTTGACTTCTGAGGGAATTTTAAAACAAATGGATAAAGCTAAAATCAGGAGGGCTGGTGTTTTTTCCGTTTACAGCCCTGATACCACAGGCATTGCATCAAACGAGTTTCTGCAGCAACAAATCAATGGTCACTCAGACCGTTTGTTGGGTTTTGCAAGTGTGAGAACTGATTATTGGAATATTGATGGCGAAGAACAGTTAAAAAAACTAGAGACAGTTCTGGGTAATGCCGACATGGTGGGTATCAAACTGGCTCATGCTCATCAACAAATGCGATTCGATGATCCTCGGTTTGATGGTGTCTATGAAATTGCCGGGCGTCTAGGAAAACCAATTTATCTACACACGGGCACCAGCCCCAATCCACACACAAGACTTGAACCCCCTTATGTTGATCCAAAATATCTTGAGGAGACAATTCAAAGACACCCTGACACTCAATTTATTCTCGGACATTCTGGATACGACAGTTTCAAAGTTGCTTTAACCTATTTAGATTCGTGCATTGAATTGGCACAAAAATACAACAATGTTTACTTGGAACCGGGGGCTTTGGGTGCAAGAAAGGCAGAGAAAGTTCTGACTGAGTATCTGAGGATCATCAAAGCAAATAATTTGATTGATCGAGTAATTTACGGCTCAGATGGACCCCAATTTCCAGGATACACCAACAGTCACTTGGAGCGTTTTGTAGTGGCTATGCAGGATTCAAAATACACCACTGCCGAGATGCGAGCTCTTTTACAAACCAATTTTGAACAACTCTTCGAGCTGTAAAGTTAGTTCTCCTTTAACCTTTGAAAGATTCAATATACTGATCCACTCGTTCCTCAAGCACATTCAATGGCAGTGCGCCCTCCCCCAGTACAACGTGGTGAAATTCCTTAATATCAAATCGCTCTCCGAGTTGTTGTCGTGATTTTCTTTTTAACTCCAAAATTTTGAGCTGCCCTATTTTATAGGCCAATGCCTGACCGGGCATGATTAAGTAACGATCAATTTCATTGATGATATCCTGTTCGGTTTTCGCAGCATTGGCTGTGAAAAATTCAATGGCTTGATCCCTGGACCAACCTTTGTAGTGCATGCCTGTATCTACAACCAAACGAACTGCCCGCCACATATCATAGGTCAAGGCTCCAAACTTGGAATAAGGGTCCTGATAAAGATCCAATTCTTCACCCAAGCTTTCACTGTACAATCCCCAGCCCTCTACAAAAGCAGTGTATCCAGAGAACCGTCTAAAATTGGGAATATTTTCCAGCTCCATAGCCAATGCGATTTGTAGGTGGTGTCCTGGAACGGCTTCATGGACCGATAACACTTCGATTTCGTACTTAGGTCTGACTTCAGGTCGATACAAATTGACATAATAATAGCCTGCCCGAGAGCCATCAGCAGAAGGACGCATGTAATAGGCTGTTGTTGTATCCGGTGCCGACTCCTTGGGGATAGATCTGATTCCATATGGGGTTCTTGGCAACACTTTAAAAAGTCGAGTTATCTTGGGATCGATTCTTTTAGAAGTAGCTAAATATTCTTGAAGGAGTTCTTCAGGCGTTTCGAAGTAAAACTGGGGATCGGTCCTTAGAAACTGCAAAAACTCATCAAAGGTTCCTTGCCAATTTAGAGTCTCGATAATATTCTCCATTTCATTTCTGATCCGAGCCACCTCACTCAGGCCTATTTCATGGATCTCATCGGGAGATAAATTGGTGGTTGTGTGCCATCTTGCAAGTTGTTCATACCACTCACGACCATTGGGAAGATCACTTATACCATAAGACTCCCTGGCAACAGGTAGGTATACAGTTGTAAAAAACTTGTCCAAAACTTCATATGCTGGGATTACCTCGTCCATGATCACAGTTTGCGCACGTTGCTGAATATCCAGTTTAAATTTGGTATCAATGCTACCGGGAATACTGTCAAAAATATTATAAAATGGGCTGGTTTTTGGATCCTCTTTGAGCTGCAATTTGATTTGTCTAGCGACCCTTTCCATAAGTATCTTAGGTGCCGTGATACCCTGTTCTATAGCAATATTTGCCAATTCAATATTTGCTGATATTAATGCAGGCAGTTTGGTCAATCTTACCAGCCAATCTTCATAATCTTGCTCAGTTTGGAAAGTAAGCCCTTCGGTTGTTTCGTGCTCCAATTGGATACCACCTCTTTGTCCAAATACCAGCAAATGGGTATCGAATTTTTGGGCTGAAACAGCTCTTTCATAATTGTAGAGGAACAGACGATAATTCAACTGCTGAGACTCCGGCAGCAACTTTGAATCAATCGATTTTATTTGTTGAAGAACATCCCTGACTTTGTTTTGACGATCACGAACGGCTGTCTCTGAAATGTCCGGCCAATCCTGATTGGCACGCTTATCACCCATGTAAGATGCATAAATCGGATTTTCATCCAAGCCTCTCTGCCATTCATTATCGAGAAGTGTTTGAAATTTTGTTTGTTCGTTGTCGTTGGTGCAACCGATGAGCACAACGAAACACATTATAGTAAGGCTTAATATTATTCTCTTACGCATTGCTTTCACCCGTTTTTTATAATCACAGGCCAAGCTTTGGTTAGATAAACAAGCATGGTCCATAAAGTCAGTATAACCGCAGCAATCAATAAAATTTTACCTATCAAATAAATAGGTATTCCGAATATGGGAGTCTTAAATAGCATAAAAGAAAGACCAAACATTTGAAACACAGTTTTAAGCTTGGCGTAACCAGTTACGGTCACCTGGTGACTTGCTCCAAGCTCTGACATCCATTCACGCAAAGCAGAAATGGTAATTTCCCTGCCAATAATGATTGCTGCAATGACACTGTTCAAAATTGTAGGATCGCTTTGTACTATTAATATTAAGGCAACTGAAACAATCAATTTGTCTGCAACCGGGTCCAAAAAAGCTCCGAGTTTTGAGGTTTGATTAAACTCCCTTGCTACCCAACCATCCAACCAATCAGTGAGGGCTGCGACAATAAAAATGACAGCCGCAACCGGTCTTGATAGATCGAACGACATAAAAAAAACGACTGCAATCAGAGGAATACAAACAATCCGGATAAACGTCAGGAGGTTGGCAAAATTAAATGTGTTACCCATAGTGAGATTATAGTATGGAATAAAAAAAAATTATCCTGCATTGAAAAAATTATAAATTCTCTGTGCCAAGGCCTTGTTAATCCCATCGATGGTCAGCAAGTCCTCAATCGAGGCACGTTGCACTTCTTGGATGCCCCCAAACAGACGAATTAAATTTTTCTTTTTTGCTGGACCAATACCCTCAATAGATTCAAGATCAGATTTCAACAAGGTTTTTCTTTTTTTCGCACGGTGTCCGGTGATGGCAAAACGGTGTGCCTCATCTCTCACTACCTGAAGCAAATAAATTGCCGGTGAGTGTTGTTCTTTAGCTAAGGGTTGTTTTTGTAAATTGAGGAAAATTTTTTCTTCGCCACTCTTCCTGCCAAGACCTTTTGCTATTCCAATAACTGGAATATTAGAAAGACCCAGCTTGTTCATGCATTCTTTTGCAATTCTTAACTGTCCTTTACCGCCGTCAATCACAACAACATCAGGAAGTTTTTTACCCTCCTCAACTGCACGAGAATAATGTCTTCTTACTGCCTGACCGATTGCAGCATAGTCGTCCCCAGGAGTAATCCCAGAAATGTTGAATCGGCGATATTGGTTTTTGTCGAAGCCATCTTGACTTAAAGCAACACAAGCAGCGATGCATTTGTCACCTGTAGTGTGACTGATATCAAAACATTCGACTTTGGTAATTACATCATCAAGTTGTAAAAAATCAGTCAAAGAAAACAATTGGGCTTGGGTCGTCGCTTTTGTTGATAATTTCATTGACAGGGATTCTTCGGCATTGGTGTTTGCAATCTCAAGCCACTGTTTACGATCTTTTCTTACATTGATCTTAATTTTAACTTTATGACTCATCCCTTCTGATAAAGCTTCTTGAATTGCTTTTGAATGATCAATCTTGCTGTTCATAACTATTTCACTTGGAGGGTCTCTCTCGAGATAATATTGCATAAGAAAAGATTCCAAAACTTCAGTTTTAGAAGCAAACTTTGTTTTTGCAGGGTAAAAATTTCTACTGCCAAGGATGCGACCACCACGGACAAACAAAACGGCAACACAGAAAATATCTGATTCTTGAGTAATCGCAACCGCATCCAAATCTATTGGTCTCTTGCCATCGGCAAATTGATGTGCCTGAATGACTTTCAATGAACTAATTTGATTTCTGTAGAAAGCAGCTTTTTCATATTCTCGTTCATTCGATGCCTGGTCCATTTTTTTCAAAAATTCATCGAAAACATGCTGATTATTTCCTTTTAAGTACTCCACAGCTTGGCTTACATCAAAGGCATAGTCCTCTTCTTGGATCAACCCCACACAAGGAGCTGAACAGCGTTTAATTTGATGCTGCAAACAAGGTCTTGAACGATTATTGTAGAAAGAGTCTTCGCAGTTCCTCAAACGAAATATTTTTTGCAGTTGACTCAAGGTATCACGCACGGCATTGACATTGGGATAGGGGCCAAAATACTCTGATCTATCTCTGTTTTTCCTTCCTCTGTGAAATGAGAACCTTGGGAAATTGTCCTTAACTGTGACCTCAATGTATGGATAACTTTTACCATCTTTCAGCAAAACATTGAAACGAGGTTTATGTTCTTTAATTAGGCTATTCTCCAATATCAAGGCTTCGCGTTCCGTTCTCGTAATTGTAACTGCTATCGAGGCTGTAGCCGCTAGAACTGCTTGGGTTTTTGGGAGGTGTGTGGTTTTGCCAAAATAGCTACTGACACGTTTTTTTAGGTTTTTTGCCTTGCCAACATAGATAACTTTCCCATTCTCGTTAAGCATGCAATAAACACCAGGCTTTGAAGACAATCTCGCACTGTATTTCTTAAGCTTTAAATATCGTTCTTGATCAAGAGACGTCATGCTTTACTCTTTACCAGCTCCCAGAGTTTATCCATTTCGTTGAAAGACAAATTTTCCAGCTTCTGATTGCTTGTGTGAAGATGATCTTCCATGCCTCTAAAGCGAGCCTCAAATTTTTGATTTGCTTTTCTCAATGCAGTCTCAGGATTTTTCTGAGTGCTCCTTGCAAGGTTAACAACACTGAACAAAAGATCGCCTAGTTCTTCCTCGATCAACGCAGCTTCTCCTGATTTAAGAGCTAAAGTTAATTCATCCAGCTCCTCAGAAATTTTAGTCATTACGTCTTCAGACGATTGCCAATCAAAACCTACCGAAGATGCTCTTTTACCAAGTTTAAAAGCTCGGTTCAAGGCAGGTTGGTTCTTACCAATTCCATCTAGGATATTTATCTTTTCTCCAGATTGCTCCATTTCTTGAATTTTTTGCTGCTCCCAAAGATCTGTCTGCGTTTTAACATCATCAATTGTTGTTCCACCAAAAACATAGGGATGTCTGGAAATTAGTTTCTCAGAAATTGCATTCACCACATCATCAAAATCAAATAAGTTCATTTCTTTTGCTATTTCAGAATGAAAAACCACTTGAAAAAGTAAATCACCGAGCTCGCTTTTCAACAACTCATAGTCTTTTTCCTCAATTGCTTCCACTACCTCGTATGCTTCCTCAATCGCACAGTATGAAATAGAACTGAATGTTTGTTCTCGATCCCAAGGACAGCCTGTTTTAGGATTTCTAAGTTCTCTTGTAACTTCTAACAGCTTTTCCAATTTTTCACCTCTCATTGGTTATTGAATGATCTTACTACAGAATTTTCTGATGATTTGAGCTGTCAAACCCCAGATTTGATAATCCTCATATTGGTATGTGTAGACAGACCATTTGATCTGATCAAAAATTCTGTATTCATGATTTAAATTGTTCTTGTTGGTAAAAAAACTTAGGGGTACTGAAAACAATTCCTCAACTTCGTTTGTATCTATTTGAGGGACAAAACTGCTTACTACATGAGCTATTATTGGGGTCACAATAAACCCAGTACCAAGACTAATCTGTGGCTCAAGAAAGCCTAAAATCTCTACTTCCTCCGTTCCTAGTCCGATCTCTTCATTAGCTTCTCTTAAGGCTGTACTTTGAATATTTGTGTCTTGATCTTCATCAAATGAGCCACCTGGTAAGCTGATCTCTCCTGCATGATGTTTAAGATTTGAAGTTCTTCTCGTTAGTAATAAACT
>ERZ651768.1273-NODE-1273-length-18578-cov-10.255446_pt1 | contig 18578 bp, 15 predicted proteins | sample MGYA00514754_ERZ651768 | MGnify/ENA metagenome assembly ERZ651768
TGATTAGCCAAGTAAGTAATTTCATATTTGTTTAAGTTTCGTAAAAAAATGATCCTAAATATTATTACTACTAGCCGATATATTCCATATACTTTTTAAGATATTTAGTGGTTAACCAGCTTTGTACGTAAGATTGTTTCCCCTTTGTAACAAAGCTTGTCCACAACAATATTTAGATTATTCGTAGAGGAACTAGGGAGGAAACCATATGAAACTCATCGTAGTCGGATCAGGCCAAGGTGGTTCGAATATCGCCGATGAGTTCGTATCAATGGGTGAGTGGGTTTGGAAGAATCGGGGGATACGAATTTTTACTGGATCCGATGAAGATCCAATTAGTACAGGTGTATTTGCTATCAATCTAGGTGCCGGGGACTTATACGGATTAAAGCACATTCCTCAAACCTCAGACCACACCATCCTAATGGGTAACTCTGACGAATTTCGCGGGAGAGGCGCCGGTAAGATAAATGCCAACGGGGCAGAACAGGCTAGAAAAGATTCGAAGAAAATAATTTCAACCATCCGGGATTCTGGTGATGTCGCCACCGCTGATGCAATCTTAGTAATAGCAACAGCCGCCGGCGGAACCGGCTCGGGTTCCATTGGCGTCATTGTTGATGAGCTTAAACACAATTTCAGTAAGCCTGTATATGCGATGGTCGTCCTACCGTTTGCTTATCAATATGACGATCCGGATACGATGGTGAACACCGGCACCTGTCTAAAGCGCGTTCTTGAAAATAGCTTGGCTGATGCAGTGTTCCTAATGGATAACCAAAAATTTGTGCGAGCAAATGACACTACTTCCACTAATTACGGCGAGATTAACACTAGGATCGCGCAGTCATTTATGGATATACTGTGCGTCGGCGAAGAGAATGATCAGCGTTTTGTAGGGGAGGTTCTAGACGCCAACGATGTAATCACCATGCTCCATGGGCCTACCGCTATAGGCGTTGGCCAGGGTTCGATACCGACAAAGCAACAACCCCGATTTTTTAACAAGTTCTACCAAAAACCCGATACGGCTGATCATTTCTCGGACTCAAAGAGCCAAATGGAACGCGCGAAGAATGTTCTAACCCGTACTTTGGCGGACCTTTCAATAGACTGTGAACATCATGAAGAGAGCAGCACGAGCTATGATGCACAATACGTGCTTGGGTTGTTTTCAGCACCGAGTGATGAGACTACTCAGGAAATCATCGAGATGATGGACTCAAACCTCGCCGAACAAGTCCCGGGGGCAGGCCGCCGAAAAGGAACTTATCCGGGACGAACATCAGAAACTGTGAGTATCACAGTGATAATGTCTAACCTCGGTAAAGGCGCAGCCATGGATAAAGTAGAGTTCTTTTATCGATCCGCCGTTGATGCTATTGCCGCGAAAGAAGATCAACAAGACGCTAGAAACCAACTATGGAATCAGACAAATCGCGTAGCGGCTCAACTTCCAAACTTGTAGCGAACGAACGTCCGATATTCAGTCCCTTAAGATGGAGTTATGAGGCTTACTAGAATACCTGAGCGGCGCAATAATCAGAGCGGCCCGATATTATTAATTGCAATCATGGCAATTGTAATTGTAGTGCTCTTGATTCTAGTGTATTGGTTTTTCATACGTAGCTCTGGGGAATCGAACGCGCCAGCTTTGGGCAATTCCACCACTGCACAAATCCAAGACCCCACTCCGGTCCCAACGTTGGTTCCAACACCAGTACCGACGGTTTCCGTGGCGCCCACAATAGTCCCTACAATTGTTCCTACGCCAATGGCTACCTTGGTACCCACACCGGTTCCAACACCGGCACCCACACCGGTTCCAACACCGGTTCCAACAACGATACCCACTGCCGTCCCGACACCAACTCCAGTACCAACTCCAGTACCAACTCTAGCTATACCAAAATTGCCTTTGCCAGCAGTAGTAAATGACAATCCACCTCACGTATTTGTCGGTACAGTTACGATTGGCGGGCAACCTGCTCCAGAAGGTACAGAGGTAACTGCGTGGGTGTTGGAATATTCAGATCCGGTAGGGAGCTCAACAATTCCAGCGGTGACAGGACAGCCGGGTTCTTACACGTTATTGGTGCCTCAACGTGGCGATGATTTCGCTGGTACTGTCCTAATAATAAAGGTCAATGGTACCTTTGCAACCAATGTTGTCTGGAAATCCGGAGGAGGAGACGAATTAAATCTAGCCCAGTAGCTCCAAGCCGATACCCGGTTGAAGGAATATACAACGGCCTGTCCTTCGAAACATCACTTGCTTCTACCGATTTGCCTCGCTTACTTGGGATTACTTATTTGCCACGAACGTAACTGCTGATGTTGGGAGTATTTTGATTCTCTTCTCAGTTATGAGCGTAAATGAGAGCGATCCGCACTTGCTAATGGAAGGCCACCTCAAGTTTTGGCTCGAGCTCAGCCTGCAAGTCCACCGCCCGCCCGTCCTTTATAACCGCGCTCAAATGTTTGCCGCCCTGCAGCACGCTGATGTCCTCCAACGGATCGGCGTTCAGGATTAGGATATCGGCCAGTTTACCGGGCTCAATGACTCCCAATTCACCCTCCAGACCCACCGCATAAGCATTGTCCTTGGTGTACGCGGTGATTGCCTCCATCGGCGTATAGCGCCCAAACTTGACCATGATCTCCGCCTCGTGAGCGTGCAGAACGCCGTAGGGCATTACCGGGGAGTTTCCGGTGTCGGTTCCGCACATGACTTTGACGCCGAGGGACCGTGCCGTCTCCAGAACGGTGACCGCGTTGTCGGCATTGCGCCTGATGATGTCTAGTTCCTCGTCACTGCGCCCCAACTCCTTCCCAACTTCCAACGCCTCGAATAGGAACGTCGTAGTTGGCATGATCCGAACGCCCGCCTCAGCCACAGCGTAGAGGTCCCCTTCTGTGGCGAGGTCGGCATGCATGATCCAATCGACGCCAGCTTCGGCGGCCGCTTTTGTAGAGCCGGCCCCTCGGGAATGGATGCTGATGCGGGCGTTCCTGCGGTGCGCCTCTTCCACGACGGCCGCCATCTCCTCCTTGGCAAAGGTCTGCGTATCCCCCCAAGTGCTGTCTGCCAGTTTGATGAAGTCCACGCCGTGCTTCGTCTGCCGGCGGACCTCGGTGATCATATCGGAGACATTGTTGGCCAAGATGCCCAACGTGTGCTCCGGCGTGCCGACCCATGAAGGCTCATAATCGCCGATGCTGCCGTAAGTGACGATGAACCGGCCGGCGGTGTAGATTCGCGGTCCCTGGACAAGGCCAGCATTGATGGCGTCACGCAAGCCGACCTCGATGAACCAGGTACCGCCGGGTATCGATATGCTCGTGACCCCTGATCGTAGTATCGTTTGAGCATTTTGTGCAGCCCGTAGGGCGCTGAAGCCAGGATTGATTGTCCCGCGGGCGCTGGCGTAACCCGGGACCGCTGGCATTCCAAAGGAAAGGTGGCAATGGCCATCTATCAGGCCCGGCATGATCCATTGCCCTGTGGCGTCGATCGCTTCTACTTTGGTGGTGTCTTCTAGATTTATCCCGCCGGGCAGCTCCCCGACACTAGTGATGCGATTGCCTTCGACGACCACGGCGGTGTTTGGAGCAGCTGGCGCCCCCGAACCGTCAATAAGCGTTCCGTTTCGGAGCACCAGCGTCTTCGAATCTGTTGTAGTCATATTCACTCCAACCTGTCTCAGGTCTCTTAATTTCCAAATGAAATCTCATATTTTAAGGGAGAGAATGAAATTCCAGAGTTGATTTGGTCGACCGATCCAATAATCGAATCAGTTTGGGGTCCAGGCCAACGCCCTTACTTCGGTGAACTCTTTCTTCAGCTTCTCCCAACTGTCACCGCCATTGGCGCTCCGATAAAGCTCGCCGTAGATGCTGTTGGCAAAGATCAATTCTGGGTCGGCCGGGTGGGTCGCGAAATTCCAGATGGGTGAATTAGGTTCAACTGGCAATTGCTGGGTCTCCCATGATCTACCGCCGTCCGTGGACCGCTGGATCGTACCGGTGTTCCCGATGGCCGCGTCTCCGTTGGCGGCGAACAACACCTGTGAATCATCGGTTTTAACTGCTACCCAACGACAATAGGGCATGGCAAACGACTTTGTAACCGCCAAAGACTGGAAGGTTTCCCCTTCATCCTGACTGGCGAAGATCTCGTTGGGAGTGCTTACAAGTAGCGTTTTGTGCTCGCCTAGGCTCACTGCCATGCCATGTATATCTGGGTTGGTGATTCCCTTGTCGACGTGGGCCCAAGTGTCGCCGCCGTCCCGGCTTCGGTACACCCCGTCAATCTCAACGCCGGCGTACACCGTGTCTTGGTCCACTGGGTCTACCACCATCGCAGTGACCCTCGGTGAGCCAATGGCGCATTCCTGGGCGATTTCTGCAGACAATTGTTCCCAGGTCTGGCCTCCATTTTTAGAGCGAAACAAGAAGGGTGGGCTGGTGCCAGCGAAGACAGTGGCCGAATCCGAAGGGTTGATAGCTATGGACCAGATTTTCAGCCCGTCCATAGGGGAATCCAGCTTAGCCCAATTTTGGCCGCTATCTTCGCTACGGTAGATTCCGTCGTTGGAGCCAGCGTAGACGACGTTGGGACTTTGGGGATCTACCGCCAAAGCCCTGACCTGGGATTCCCCTGAGAAGGGAGACCCAATTCGACGCCAACTTTCCCCGCTGTCGGCGCTTTGAAATAGTCCTGCACCCGTAGTCCCTACCATGATGCTGTAGTTACCGGACATGGCATCGCCTCCTCATTTGATCGTCAATTAGGTGTCGCGATCGTAATCCTCCGGGTAGGAGCTTATTTAGATTGAGAGCAATATACACCTGGATACAATGTGCCTGTCAAACATAAATTTCGGCCGAAACTCGACGAATTTCTCGGTAAAAAAGGATTTGAGCACACCGCCCGAAAGTGAAGACCGAGCATTCGCCACAGCGCCGATGGACCAGGTGGAATCGCATGCGGATTCCTTTATTTTTGATTCTTGGTTGCCAAGATTCGAGGGTTTGGATGATAATGACGCATCGCATGGTCAATTTGGAAATAATGGAGGGTTAAATGTCCAAAATTAACATGATTCACCACATAAATATCCAAATTTCCGACCGGCAGCAGACACGAGAATGGTACGAGAGTGTCCTAGGCGCCGAATTCCTGGACCGGGGGCCGGCGCTAAATGAACGGCAGCTTCAACTACGCATCGGCACCGGAGAGATACACACCAGCGATACGCAAGAGATTATCGAAGTGCCGCGCGTTCACTTCGCCATAGAAGTGGGAGACTGGGACGCCATGCTCGCGCACCTGGACTCATTGGGGGTGCATTATTCCCGTACGGCAGGCGGAGCCTTTGGGCCGAACGTAGGCGGAAGTGATCCTGGACAAGGCCAGCGGGAAGATACAAACGAACACTACACATACATTAGCGACCCGGACAGAAATTTGATCGAACTGGTATATCACCCTCTTGGGCTTGAAAGCTCTCAAGGCGAGGAATTAGGTCTGGTCAACGATGAAGAAAATGTCCGGTGGGTACAACAATCAGGCTTCGTTGAGGATGCCTACAAGTCTCAGCCCGTCCAGTCAACCTAATTTCTTTTATGGGAGCCTGCTTGGCTCCTAATAACTAGGCTTAGTTGGGAACGGGGTCAACTGGATCTCGTGGGTCCAACAGGACTTGTCTTGGGTGTGTAGGTAATAGAAAGCCTCGGCGATCTTGACCGGGTTCATCACAACATCTGGCTGCTCCAGAGCAACCCGTAGAGCTCGTGTGCCTGGGGAGTCAATCAGTCCGTCTATTATGATGTTGGCCACGTGCACGCCGTGCTCGGAATATTCCTCGGTCAGCACTTGCGCCAGCGTGCGCATCATCACCCTCGGATAGTATAACGACTGCCCGGTGTACCGCTTTTTCCCGCGGAGAGAGAAAGAGTTGTTTGAGATCAGGAACGAGCCCTCGCCTCGCTCCCGCATGGCCGGCAATACTTCCTTGGCAACCAAGAACGGCCCGCGGCTGGCGATGTGTTGTGCGGTCTCGAACATCTCGTCAGGTATGTGTTCAAGCAATTCTTTATCCGGCGGAAGGTCGCGCCCCTCCAGGTAACCTGCGTTGTAGACCAAGACTTCAGGGTCGCCGACTTCGTCTCGGATCTGCGCGAACGCCTTCGATATTGAATCGGTTGACACTAGGTCAAGTTCTACGATCATGCACTTGCCGCCCTGCTCCCGGATCGCGATCTCCAACGCCGATGCATTGGCGGCAGTGCGGGTTGTGAGTACGACGAGGAAGCCCTCTTTGGCAAACTTCTGGGCAATGGCGCCACCGACGCCCCAGCGCACGCCCACGGGCATGTCGGTGTCATCGATCTCCGTGCCGTGCGCTAGTTTCGTATTACGGCCATCGGACTGCCATTTGGATGTCGCCCCCACTACGACGGCGACCGGTTTACGAGCTGAGTTCATCTCAAGTCACTTCCTCTTACGCCAGTATCGTTATTGGCCGGAGTCCTGGTGTTCCATGCAGTTCGCCGTTCATTTATACAGTATACGTGCGTGTCGTCCGGGTGGCACAATCCCACAGGACAATTACCAACCCCTTGAGCTATAGTGCGCACTAATTATCGAACCAAGAGAAAAACCAGGGAGACAAAAATGAAATACGACGTGATAATCGTAGGCGCCGGCTCCGCGGGATGCGCTCTAGCCTACCGGCTATCCGAGGACTCCAACCGGTCGGTGCTGCTGATTGAAGCTGGGCCGGACTATCCTGACTTTGATCACCTACCCGATGATCTTAAGAACGGTAACAATGTTTACTACTCGGCTTATGGGCCGCACAACTGGGGATACACGGCACGTGTGACCTCGGAACAGCCTGAGCTCCAGGTGCCGAGGGGCCGGGCGACCGGCGGGTCCAGCGCGGTCAACGGACAGGTGTTCTACCGGGGTATCCCAGATGATTACGATTCCTGGGCGGCCAAGGGAAACGACGAGTGGGGATTTACCGACGTTTTGCCCTATTTCCGGAAGCTGGAGACCGACCGCGATTTCGGTGGTGATTTCCACGGAAGCGACGGCCCCATTCCAATCAAAAGAGATCCTCGGGACACCTGGGAGCCGCATTCGGAGGCCTTTTATCAGGCCTGCGTTGATGCCGGTTACCGGGAAGACGAAGACCAAAATCACCCCGAATCGGAAGGAGTCGGGCCGCGCCCTCGCAACCACATGGACGGCGTCCGGATCAGCATGGCCATCGCCTACCTGGACCCGGCCAGGCATCGTCTGAACCTGACCATTAGGCCCAACGCTCCCTGCCGGCGAATAATCTTCCAAGGCACAAAGGCGGTCGGTGTGGAAGTCGAAAGCGGCAATGAGGTATTCGTCGTCGAGGGAGATGAAATTCTTCTTACCAGCGGCGCAATGAAATCTCCGCAGATTCTCATGCTCTCAGGCGTGGGACCGGCGGACCATTTGGAAGAATTCAATATCTCAGTCGTGAAGGACTTGCCTGGGGTGGGCCAAAACCTCAGGGACCATCCCCTAGCCACGGTTGTCTACAAAGCTAAGGGTAAAGCGCCGGGTGTGGACGTTCCGTTGATTCAGGTTTGCACCAGGTACACGTCGGAAGGCTCACATCTGAAGAGTGACATGATCATCAGCCCAACTCTGATGACCAGCGAACACCGGCCCACACAGATCGACATCGATGACGGCGACAACTACCTTGGCCTTTCTGCTGGAGTCCAACTAGCCGTGGGGTCGGGTGAGCTTAGATTGAAGTCGGCCGACCCCAACGACCCGCCATACCTGGACTACAACTACCTACAAGAGGAATTCGACCGGGACCGCCTGAGGGAGGGGATCCGGAAGGTTGTTGAGCTTGAGAACCATCCGGCCATTCGGGAACTGATCGTAGAGAGAATCACGCCAACCGACGAAGAATTGGCGTCCGACGAGGCTCTGGACATATGGCTGCTCAAATACACAGGTACATCCCATCATATCTCCTGCACCTGTAAGATGGGACCGGCAGACGACCGTATGGCCGTGGTGGACCAGCACGGCAAGATCCATGGACTACAGGGAATTCGGGTGGTGGATGCCTCAATAATGCCCGACTGCATTCGCGCCAACACCAACGCCACAACCATCATGATCGCCGAGAAGATTGCTGACTACGTAATACTAGGCATTTAAAACTCTTCATCCGGCATATGAACAAGAACCTGGATGCCAATCATTCGGGTTCTTGTTTATCCAGCTTCATCTACTGGGTTAATGCAGCACCGACATTAACTTAAACGTAGAGTCGCACAAATCGTAGAAGATAATCCGCATGGTTATCTCCTATTTTCGGAGCAGTGGTGTCGAATGCCGGTTGGAGCTGGAACGCCAAAGCTGATGTCGAAGGAACGACCTTCTGTACTTCTCGGTCCGTCGGGACCGGCGGCAAGGCACAATATAGAGTGGTGGTAACGATCGCTGTTCCTGCCAATGCTTCGGTGGAGGTCATAGAGTTCGCTTCCAATGAGACCGTGACTGTGGTCCACACGAACCAACGCTGCTCCAAAGGGGCTGTCGATGCAGTTGTCACTTTTGTGATAACCGGAGATGGTAACGGCAGCGGAGTTTCGGTGTCCGTCGACTAGGTGGGTGGCGATAACGAAAACTATGGTTCGGCTAGGGGTACAACCGGAAGTGCGATTTCGGTGAATGTCGCAATCTCGGGTACCTGCACCGGCTAAAACTATCCACGCCAATTTGGTCACCTCTTGACCTGGCAGGGCTCCTCGATTGCACGTGCCAGGTCGAAAGTTCGATCTCTTTGGATATGCAGCTACTTGCGGATTCCTAGTGAGTGGCCACAGCCGATACCATGCAGTCCAACCAGGCAATAAACACGCCCAATTCAATGGACGCCCGAAGGACCTTGGTTAAAACACCCGAAGGGCCTGATCATTAGAATTCGGACTATCCACCATCGGCTAAATAGTTCGATATAACGGAGACCGACTAACCAGATGGACAAAGGTCTTCCCATACGGGTACAAATTTTCACAGCATTTGTTGCCTTAACAGGCCTAGCGTTGCTGGGATCTTTGATTGCTGGTGAAGAATTGTGTCGGGGCGTATTAGCCGGCACCGTATTCTTCATAATCCAGATCGTCATTACGGGCAGCTACCCGCTACCGGTGGCTCTGCGGGCCACAACAGATGTTAGCACAGCAGTGCTTTTTGGCAGAGCTTTGGTGGTATTGCAGTGGCTACCGCCGTGGCGGGCAAGTTGTTCTTCTACTTGATACTAAAACATCTGGGATACTGGCCCAACCCTAGCGTTATTGGCTCTATGCCAGGCTTTTCATATTCTTGCACCTCGTATACATTGCTGAGTGGCCGTTTTAAAGAACAATGTCTTGATCATTAGGAATACGAAATGGATCAGACTGAACTTTCCGCAACCATAGGAAAAGCGCGCAGCGACGGTTCCGATACCTTGGACCTTTCCCAAGAAGAATTGGAGTCGTTGCCGGCATCGATCGGCGATCTGGTGAACCTTGTCGAACTTGATCTATCGGGTAACCGATTGACGAAATTACCGCCCGAGATAGGCAACCTAACGAGGCTGGCCAGGCTGAATGTGCGTAATAACCAGTTGATGGAGTTGCCGCCAGAGATCGGGAACCTAGTCGAACTGACTGGGTTGTTTGTTCAGGAAAATCAACTATCTTCATTACCATCGCAAATCGGGAACCTAACGAGATTGCGGCGGCTGAATGCAAGCAACAACCAACTCACGCAATTGCCGCCTGAGCTAGGTAATCTGACTAATCTGACCTGGCTTTTCCTACCTGATAACTCGCTGCTAGAACTGCCACCGGAGATTGGCAGTCTGGCCGCGCTGACGGAGATTTTCCTTCAGGGCAACCAGATCGATTCTCTGCCTCCGGAAATAGGTAGCCTGACCGGACTTAAAGAACTGCATCTGGACCGGAACGAGTTGGCGGGGGTGACTCCGGAGATCGGCCATTTGAGCAGCCTTACGGTCCTTTATCTGCGGGAGAACCATATTTCGGCATTGCCGCCCGAAATCGCAGGCTTATCCAGCTTGAATTGGCTATATGTCGGCGGCAACAGGCTGACGGAGTTACCGCCGGAGATCGGTTCCCTCACGGACCTAACCGGGCTGTATGCTGAAGATAATCAACTGACAGGTCTGCCCACTCAGATATGCAATCTGACCAGACTCGTCTGGCTGTATCTGGAAGGCAACAAACTGACTGGGATGCCGGCCGGAATTCACCGGCTGACCAACCTGATTCAGCTGAACCTGCGAAGCAATCTCTTATCTGAACTGTCTCCCGAGGTTTGCGGGCTGGTACGGCTGGTCTTTTTAGACTTGGCAGGAAACAGATTAACGTCATTGCCCCAAGAGATGGGGGCTCTAACCGCCCTTAACGAATTGCACCTTAACGATAACCAACTGAGGTCGCTGCCCCTTGAGATTGGAGACTTGACTGAGTTGATTGACCTCTTTGTGTCCAACAACCGTCTAACACGAATACCGGAAACGATGGGTAACATGACGGGTCTTGAACGGTTGTTCCTATCGGACAACCTGCTTACTTCAGTACCTCCTGAACTCGATGACATGGTTAGCCGCGAGATCGTGCTTCTCTCCGGTAATCCTCTGAGTGATTAATCGTGATTGATCTAAAGGCATAGAACCGTTTCTTGAATAGGTTAGGGCAGTCCGAATTTAGGTATAAACTCGGACTACTCTTTCATGGGGAGGGCTGGTTGTTTTTCGTTACAATGACGTCTTCCACGGGCCGCGATGAAATGCGACCGGGGCAAGATTCTACCAGCGTTACCCCGGCCTGTATAATTAACGTTTGAGGCTAAGTTTGAGGGAATTCCTCCGACAAAAATATTTAGTAGCCGCATTGTTCATGGCGATACTCACGTTGTTGCCGTCTGTAGCTTCGGCGCAGCGGGTGATTCCTCACGCATTCTTGGGGTTGGCCACAGTCAATGGCAATCCCGCGTCAGACGGCACAGTCGTAGCCGCATTCGTTGACGGTCGGCAAGTAGCGGCGGAATCAGTATCCGGCGGCAGCTATCCAGTGCTAATGGTGGAGCCTGACGCAGATAGCTTCGTCGGCAAGACCGTCACTTTTACCATTGGTGGCATCCCGGCCAACGAGACAGCCCTGTGGGCCCAAGGCGAGGTAACTCAACTCAATCTTACCGCGAGTCCAACTCAAGCGACGCCTGTGCCTCGGGCAACGACTGCAGCTACCGCAACTCCGGTCTTGGTAGTCGGCGAAAAAGGTGACGCCGGTCCTTCCGGCCCGCAAGGGTCCCAGGGCGTGCAAGGACCTTCCGGCCCTCCTGGAGTCGGCGGGCCTCCAGGTTCTGCTGGCGCTGTTGGCCCGGCCGGTGTTGCCGGCCCAAATGGCTCACAAGGCCTGACCGGCCCCGGAGGAGATCCCGGCAGCAAGGGAAGCTCATTGTTCGGTATTTTAGCCCTTGTGTTCGCGTTATTGGCTTTTTTGGGGACATTCGGAGGTGTGTTGTGGCGGCGGTTGGTAGAATAGCCGCCGGCCACGGGGGTTGACCATGGAGCTGAAAACGCTGGATTAATATGGACAGGCCGGCGGACGATAGCTATACTGACGACCCTCGGCGGCCGTTTTTACGCTGTGGTTTGAAGCATAAATGTGAACAGTGAAGTGAGCCTGGTTCCCCGATTTTCACGTTAGATTGGGGGAAGTGTCGGAACTGGTAGACGAGCATGATTTAGGATCATGTGCTGAAAGGCGTCCGGGTTCGAGTCCCGGCTTCCCCACCAAAAGGACGGGTTGGCAGAAAAGGCCCATATCGACCGGTTTTGAACCCGGGACACCAGAGAAAATCACTGGCATTACGTCCGTAATCGACCCTGTAACGTATCTGAAGTAGCGTACCGAAATCAGTACGCGAGGCCAGAGGAGACCGATTGGCTACACTGCTAGAAGTTAAAAACTTAAAGACTCACTTTTTCACGATGGAAGGCGTCGTAAAAGCCGTCGATGGCGTGTCTTACGAGTTGAATGAGGGCGAAACTCTGGGCCTGGTTGGAGAGAGTGGTTGCGGAAAAAGTGTGAGTGCACTCTCCGTGATGCGCTTGATTCCTGACCCACCCGGAAAGATCATTGATGGCGAAATCTTGCTGGACGGCGAGGACATCCTCAAGATAGACATGGAAGGCATGCGGGAGGTCCGCGGCGCCAAGATTGCCATGGTCTTCCAAGAACCTATGACCTCATTAAACCCGGTGCTGACCGTGGAACGGCAAATCACTGAAACCCTCCAACTGCACATGGGTATGTCGAAATTGGAATCACAGCGGGAGAGCGTGAACCTCCTAACCCGCGTGGGGATACCTGACCCGGAAATCCGTATCAAACAGTACCCTCACCAGTTCAGCGGCGGTATGCGTCAGCGCGTTATGATCGCCATGGCCCTGAGTTGTAACCCTAGGCTGATCATAGCTGACGAGCCGACCACCGCTCTAGACGTCACAATTCAGGCCCAGATATTGGATCTGATGAAGTCCTTGACCACCGAACTTGGCGTGGCTTTGATCGTGATCACCCACAACCTTGGAGTGGTGGCGCGCTACGCAGACCGCGTGAACATCATGTATGCCGGGAAGGTGATTGAACGCGGAGAAGCGCATGAGATTTACTCAAATCCCCGGCACCCTTATACCGTGGGCCTGCTTCGGTCAGTCCCGAGGTTGGACCTGCCCCGGCGGGCGAAACTCGATCCCATTGAAGGCCAACCGCCAGACCTTATCAACCTACCACCGGGTTGTGCGTTTAGAGAGCGATGCCGCTGGGCCATTGATAAGTGCGCCACCGACACGCCTGAACTCGTTGAGACAAGCGACGGCCATCTTTCTGCATGCTTCCGCGCCGATGAACTAGGCACGACTGAGATCGACTTTCTAAACTCTCCAGTGGTGGAATAACTCTGGCCGGAGTAAACCCTCCATAGGAAAATAGGACTTGATATGACTACGATGCCCGAAGCCGCGGCCTCCAGCGCCGCAACGCAGAGCGAAGATATCATCCTTGAGGTGAAAAACCTCAAGATGTACTTCCCTGTAGGCTCTGGATTCCTGTCCCGAAAACCTGTGGGATATGTGAAGGCCGTTGATGACGTCAACTTCACGGTGAAACGGGGCGAAACGCTGGGCCTGGTTGGTGAGAGCGGTTGCGGCAAGACCACCACTGGCAGGTGCATCCTTCAGTTGTACAAGCCCACGGCCGGTCAGGTCGTCTTCGATGGCCAAGACCTAACGTCAATGAACACCAAAACAATGCGAGGTATGCGGCGTGAGATGCAGGTGATCTTCCAAGATCCCTACAGCTCGTTGAATCCCCGCATGACAGCCGGGAATATCATTGGTGAACCGCTGATCGTCCACGGTCTGGTTGCAAACAAAACGGAATACCGGGACAAAGTCGCTGACCTTCTGACAAACGTGGGCCTCAACCCATACATGGCTGACCGTTTCCCCCATGAGTTCAGCGGCGGACAACGCCAACGTATCGGCGTTGCCCGGGCACTTTCAGTGAGCCCCAAGTTCATCGTCGCCGACGAACCGGTCTCTGCTCTCGATGTCTCGATTCAGGCACAGATTATCAACCTGTTGGAAGACCTCCAAGAGCAATTCAATCTGACCTATCTGTTCATCGCCCATGACCTGTCTGTGGTCCGTCACATCAGCGACCGTGTCGGGGTCATGTATCTAGGTCACCTGGTGGAGATGGCCGAGAGGAACGAGATTTATCGTAACCCGATCCATCCCTACACCAAGGCCCTGCTTTCTGCAGTACCGATTCCTGATCCTGTGCTGGACGCTCAGAGGGAGCGGGTCTTACTAACTGGAGAAGTGCCCAGCCCATTGAATCCACCCAGCGGTTGCGTTTTCCACCCACGCTGCCCTGTAGCCAATGACACTTGTTCGCAAATATTGCCGGAGTTACGCGAAGTGGAGACAAATCACTACTCGGCATGCATCTTGTCCACCGGGTATGGAACCCCGTAGCTACCGACCCGATTCTCTACCCAGGTTGAATGAGAGAGGCCGCTCTGATGCGGCCTCTTTTTTGCGCAGCCGTTGGGCTTTGATGACCTTAGGTACGAGGAAACTTCGTTGTAGGCGAAAATTGACCGTGATACCATTGATTTAATATGAATCCGAGCCTAATAAGAAACTTTTGCATAATTGCCCACATCGATCACGGGAAGTCGACCTTAGCCGACCGATTTCTGGAAATCACGGGCACCGTACGTCCGGGCGAGATGAAAGCCCAGTTCCTGGACCAGATGGACCTAGAGAGGGAAAGAGGCATAACGATTAAAGGAAAGGCGGTGACGATGTCGCACACCGCCGCTGATGGCCAGATATACCAATTCAACCTTATCGACACGCCGGGCCACGTAGACTTCAGTTATGAAGTGTCCCGTGCATTGGCCGCCTGCGAAGGTGCGCTGTTGGTGGTTGACGCCAGTCAGGGCATCGAAGCTCAGACCATCGCCAACACATTGTTGGCCATGGAATATGACCTTGAACTGATTCCGGTCCTGAACAAGGTAGATCTCCCCCAAGCCGAACCGGAACGGGTCGCTGGCGAGATTGAACAAGCCTTCGGATTTAGACACGACGAGATTCTTTATGTCTCGGCCAAAGAGGGCACCGGAGCCAAAGAAATATTAGACGCTGTGATCGATCGGATACCGGCGCCCAAAGGCGATGTAAACGGTTCTCCTCGGAGCTTGGTTTTCGACTCGGAATATAACTCGTATAAAGGCATCATCGCCTATGTAAGGGTCAAGGACGGGAGCATCTCAAAGAGAGACCGGATAAAAGTCATGTCTTCCGGCCGTGTGGCGGAGATCGTTGAGGTGGGTGTTTTTGCGCCGGGCCCCACGCCTACGGATTCCTTGGGAACAGGCCAGGTTGGTTACATAGCCACCGGGTTCAAAGAGGTCCGGGACTGTAGCGTCGGTGACACCCTGACGGTGGACCAATCTCCGGCAACAGAAGCGTTATCTGGATACTTTCCGCTTAAATCAATGGTCTTCGCGGGCCTTTACCCATCCGACGGTGAGGAATACAACAATCTCCGCAACGCTCTGGAAAAGCTGCAACTTAACGACGCGTCATTGGAGATGGAGCCCGAGAGCAGCACCGCGCTCGGCTTCGGGTTTCGCTGCGGTTTCCTGGGTCTGATGCACTTGGAGATCGTGCAGGAACGCTTAGAACGGGAGTACGACCTAGACCTGATCGTCACGGCCCCCAGCGTTGCTTATCAAGTCGTGCTGACCAACGGCGACACGATCGTAGTGGATAGCCCCGCGAAGTTGCCTGACCCCAACGAGTTTTCAGAGATACGAGAGCCGATGCTGGACCTGACCATCGTGGCGCCCAACCGACATGTTGGCGCGCTGATGGAGTTGATGCACTCCCGCCGGTCAGAATTTAAGCGCATGGAATACATGCAAGGTGGCGGCACCCGGCGCGATGGCAACAACGAACCTGGGGACGAGTCTCGGGTGGTGATGGAATACACCATTCCCCTAGTTGAATTGCTGGCCGATTTCTACAACCAGCTCAAGTCGAAAACGCAAGGGTACGCCTCGTTGGACTACAGCTTTACCGGATACCAGGCCGCGCCGTTGGTGAAGGTCGAAATATTGGTGAACCATCACTCGGTGGAAGCCTTGTCGATGATTCTGCACCGGGATGCCGCAGTGGTCCAAGGACGGAAGATAGTAGATAAGCTGCGGTCCACAATCCCACGCCAGATGTTTGAAGTCCCCATCCAGGCGTCCATCGGCAGTCGCATCATTGCCAGAGAGACGGTGCGGGCCATGCGTAAAGACGTGCTGGCCAAATGCTATGGTGGCGATATCACGCGTAAACGCAAGCTGCTTGAGAAGCAAAAAGAGGGCAAGAAGCGCCGAAAGATGGTGGGCTCGGTTGAGATCCCTCAGGAAGCGTTCTTGTCTATCCTAGAAGTGGGAACAGGCTAGTTCGTTTTCTTTTGTTGGCCTATCTAGATCGCCAGAGCGTCACGTATCGCCTGTATCTGCGTTAGATGGTCTCGGATGTGACCGTTCAGTGTCCGCTCCAGGATAGCGTTGAGGGTCCGTTCTTCGGCCACGGCCCGGGTCCGTTGGTGCATCATCACCTTCTTCCCTTCGAGGTCTTCATCGGCCATGCCTGAGATAGACGCGTCCAGGCTTTGGAAGAATCCCTCGATGTCGGCGTTGATCTGAGGGAGATCGTAGACGGACCGCTCGGGTGTAATGTTCGTAAGATCACTCCAGATCTCGTACTCATTGACTTCTCCCGCAAGTATTCCATTAATTAGGTTCTGTGCTCCGCCAGGCGGCGTCTCTAAGATGTGATAGACCAATTCGCGCGCCGACCATTCAGATTCGTCTAATTTCCAGTCTAGGCAGTAATCCATGCCTTCCAGTATCGTTATCAATTCGCTCTTGATGCTTCGGACTGTTTCCAGGTGTTCCTGTTTGTCAGTAGCCAATGGGCGCCCTCCAGAATATTGGAACTAAGTTAACGGGTCAATCCGATGTTGAAACTCGCGCAATATCGAAAGAGCCTCTTCCGAGGTGTCTTCCCGATCCAATGCAAAGGCCAATGACGCCCGCAGGAGCCCCATGGGCGTGCCTCCGTCAAACCGCACTCCTGAGAATTCGTAGGCGTACATGTCGTGGGTTTGCAGCAAGTCTAAAATTCCATCGGTCAATTGGATCTCGCCCTTGGCTCCAGGCTGCGTGTTCTCGAGGTACCCGAATATCTGAGGCGGAAGTATGTATCTCCCAACGATTGTAAGGTTGGAAGGGGCTGCCTCTCGGGGAGGCTTTTCGATGAGACCGTCAATCTTGTGGACCCGTTCAGCAACTTGTTCCGCGGCCACCACGCCATAATTATGGACAACTTCCCAGGGCACCACTTCCACCGCGATCACCCCGGCATCCATCTGCTCTGAGACCTGGACCATCTGGCTGATGGCGCCGGGTGAGTGGGCGATGACATCGTCTGGCAGGATGACTACGAATGGCTCATCGCCTACGGCGTCCTTAGCCATAAGCACGGCGTGCCCAAGTCCCAAAGCCTCATGCTGCAGAACAAAGTTGACTTTGGTTAGATTGGCAGCCGCCGTCACTTTCGCCAGCAATTGGTCTTCCCCGGCGGCTGCCAAGTGTTTCTCTAATGCTGGGCGGGGCTGGAAATATTCGCTGATCAATTCCTTGCCAGGGGATGTGACGATGATTATCTCTTCAACCCCGGCTTCTACCGCCTCTGCAATGACGTATTGTAGCAGTGGCCGATCGATGATTGGCAGCAGCTCTTTGGGGACGGACATGGTCACCGGCAGGAACCGAGTGCCCATCCCTGCGGCGGGTATGACTGCTTTACGTATCTGCATAATGTCTGGGGGAATCAAAGAAAATTGGTGCCGGTCTAATATTAGCAGAGGGCCAACATGGATTTACCCCTTGACTCACCCTCGCTACCAATCCTAACATGGTACTGAGGCCGTACTAGACGGGGAGCCAGCGGTGCCCTATATCCGCAATCCGCTCTAGCGGAGTCGAATTCCTCCCCTCGGCGAGGCCAGAGGACCCATATTGTGGCTGGTGATATAGAGGGTTGGGTCCTGCGCGACGTAGACTTGTGAACCCCGCCAGATCCGGAAGGAAGCAACGGTAAGCAGGACCCTGCGGGTGCCGCGGGAGTGCCTGGCCTGAGTCATCATTCACGAAATGTCCGATGGTCTATGACAACGGGAGGTGTGCGGTCTTTTTGAATTTCTCACTTATTTTCACCCCTCTGATATTTCGCTTTGCCACGGTGCGCTTCACACTGTGACGTCATCTGCTAGCGCCTCAGGTAATCGCACCAGGGCCCGTAAGTCCCTCGGCCAACACTTTCTTGCCGATACCCGCATCGCCGGGCGGATTCTTGAAGCGGCAGACCTCTCTCCGGACGACGTGATCGTCGAGATCGGGCCGGGCCGGGGTGTTTTGACGAAGCGGATGGTGGACCGCGTGAAGCGGGTGGTGGTCGTAGAGTTGGACGGTGAACTAGCAGAGGCCCTGCCATCACGCCTGGACTTTCCTGCGAACTTGACCTGCGTTAAGGCTGACGCCCGGGATGTGGACCTGACTGAACTTATCGCCCCCGATACCTCTTACAAAGTTGTGGCCAACCTCCCTTACTATGCCGCAAACCCGATCATTCGCCGGTTGTTGGAATCGGAGCCAAAGCCGGACGTTTTGGTGGTCATGGTGCAACAGGAGGTGGCGAAAAATATGGTGGCCCAGCCAGGCGACATGGGGATATTGTCGGTGGCCACCCAGTTCTACGCCCGCGCGAAGATGGTGTGCTCTGTGCCGCCCCAGTCCTTCAGACCTCCGCCCAAGGTAACATCCGCCGTGGTGCGCCTGGATGTGTTGTCGACTCCAG